>Ga0209211_10003298_pt1 | contig 26529 bp, 27 predicted proteins | sample RifGroA2_FD_183992 | JGI IMG/M metagenome (GOLD analysis project Ga0209211, IMG submission 183992) | Groundwater microbial communities from Rifle, Colorado, USA - Groundwater A2 (SPAdes) (version 2) | ecosystem: Environmental > Aquatic > Deep subsurface > Groundwater | place: Rifle, Colorado...
ATGATTATCCTGCCCGCCTCCGGTTTAAAAAGCAGTCTGTCATGGGTTTTTAGATGGAATTTATCCCTTATTTCTTTAGGGATAGTGACTTGCCCTTTGGAAGTTATTGTTGAAGCAATCATATTTTACCTCCTTACTTTAATTATCTAATAAGAAATATACTATAAATCTTACTTATTGTCAAGGGTAATTAGTTTCAATCCGCGCGCCCGCGCGGGGCGCGACTTTCCACAGAAACACCCCCACTCGCGCGGGGAAGACAAATCCATGCGTTGGTTTTGCCAATCTTGACCGCCATACACTAGATACTGTTTTCTATCTGAAGCCCGCATCTTTAGGTGGTTACATTTTGTAACCACCTCGCTGCCCTCTTCTTTTAAGCGGTGTTTTAAAACTTTCCAATAGCTGCGCGTGGCTTAGGGCTGTCGATAATCGCCTGCGCATGCCGTCCCCTCTTCACGCGCGGTTTATTACAGTTTTTTCCTTCCAAAGCATTCACCTCAACAAACTCAAAGCTGTTCATAAAAAACCATTCAAAAGGATCGAGAAGTTCTTTGCATAGCGGGCAGACATAATCTACATTGCCTATTTGAATGGCATTCTTGTAATCATGCCTACACATTGTTTTATTATCGCGTAATACCGCGTTCCGCGTTTTCTTCTTTTTGGACTTTTCCATAATCAGTACCCTCTTATTTAACAACTAAAAATCCGCCTCTAAAACAAAAAACCTCCGCCAGCCAAATGGGTGGCCGGCGAAGGTTTTGATTATTTTAAAGTGCCAGATTTGCCCCTCCTAACGTAGCACTGTGTCGGTAGTCTTTATATATGACTATATACCACTGAAATTAACCGGGCGCAAGGATTTTTTTTCATTCCATTTTTGCAAATCTAGGTAATGGTTTAGTAACAGTTGCGCCCAAATTAGAAACCAGTTTTCCGATATAATGAATATGCCAAATTATTTTCCAGCATGGCCTACTTTAAAATATCCTTAAACAAAGTCTCCATTGCTACAAAAAAATCATTAGCAGACTTCAAGGCGTTCTCTGCCTCTTCTTTAGTCGAAAAGTAACTAAGATCATACTGGTCATTATGCCTGATTTCGCGGCTATGATCCAACAGCTCTACCCACTTTTTATCCAGCTTGCCGGTTTTAACATACTTCTCATCAAGATACCTTGCCACGCAGGCATGGCTTTTTTCCCGGAAGCCATCAAGAAACAGAATAGTCCTGGCCGCATGAAACATCACCATATAAGAAGCCAGGATTGACGAGTTAAGCGCATTCCCTCGCAGGGAATTCTCCGCTTCCTTTAGCCATTCCCGCGCCTTCTTCAAAGACTGGGCAGCCTTATCTTTTGAAGGCGGAATTCTCCTAAGCAACCCTTCCCTCACACAATCGTTATAATTGAATGGCATCCTTTTTTCCGTAAAGCACAATTGAACCGAATGACAGTGAGTGATAAAAAAGCTCATCGTCATTTTTCATCTTCTCAATCTTTTTGGCAGTTAAAAATAGGGGTTTAACATTCCTTATCTTTTTATTCATTTGGGCGGTTAAGGGAGCAGCCTTCTCATCGCTTACATCTTTGATTTTTATCCAGAGGTCTACATCGGATTCATCCGTATTTTCACCTTTAGCGCAGCTGCCATAAAGGCCTACGGCTTCCACAAAATCAAACCTTTTAAAAATCCCCGCATCAACACCTGTTATGTTCAATAGAATTTTGGCGCCTTTTGTAATGAGAGAGTCAACTATAAGGTATTTACCGTTTGATTTTTTAGTGATACCTTCTTTTAGCAAGACATCAAGATACTTAGAAACCAACCCCTTGCTGATTTTAAGCTTGACGGCAAGGAGATTAACACTAATAGGCTGATCGCTAAAAATAACGGCTTTCAGTATCTTTATTCGCTCTTTTGTAGAAAAAATACTTTCCACTCCTGCCTCCCGACAAGTGTTCATGATGCGTGAACTATTAGTTCACATTTTATGAACATTTGATTGATTTGTCAAGCCTAAATTTATTTGCTCACGGGCCGCTATTTTGCATAGCTTCTTGCAGTATCTATACTTCGAACACATTGACAACGCCGCCTCAAATAGCTTTAAGGCTCTTTCATACTGCCCTCCACATTGCCTATTTGAATGGCATTCTTGTAATCATGCCTGCAGATTGCTTTATTATCGCGTAATACCGCGTTCCGTGCTTTCTTCTTTTTGGGCCTTTCCATAATCACTACCCTCTTATTTAACAACTAAAAATCCGCCTCTAAAATAAAAAACCTCCGCCAGCCAAAAGTGTGGCCGGCGAAGGTTTTGATTATTTTAAAGTGCCAGATTTGCCCCTCCTAACGTAGCACTGTGTCGGTAGTCTTTATATCTGACTATATACCACTGAAATTAACCGGGCGCAAGGATTTTTTTCACTGTTCCTCATCCTGTTTCGGCCAAAATCTTCTGCCAACCGCATATTATCCAATATGTCTTTAACTATATACCCTGTAGTCTCTCTGACTCTGTCGGGAAAGCGAAACTATTTAAATAAGTCAGAATGTGTGCCGGTCCTTATGAAAAAGATATCCTCGGCTTCTATTTTGTAAATTAATAACCAATCCGGTTCTATATGACATTCTCTGCATTCGTTAAAATCGCCTCCAAGTTTATGGTCTTTATTCTTAGCAGGGAGGCTCTTTTCTTCTATTAAAAGACATACTATTTCCTTTAACCTCTTTAAATCTTTACCTCGCTTCTTACCGCGCTGGATGTCTTTATTAAACTGTTTGGTATAAACAGGTTTAAGCATTATATTTAAATTCCCAGCCTTTTAAACATAGCGTTTGTATCTTTACACTTAGTGAGCCCGCGGCGTCTCCCCGCATCTTTTATGGCCTTCAAAGTCACTTCATTGGGAATTTTTACCTCGAAAGGCAATCCTTCCCGTAAACTTACTTGTCTAAAAAACAAATTAATAGCCTCGCTTGAAGATAGTCCCAAAAGATGAAAGATCTTTTCTACTTTATTTTTTAAATGGGGTTCTGTTCTTGCTCTGATCATTGCTGTTTTAGCCATATATTTGTCCTTTCGTTTATTATCAGATTGATAATTAGCTAATTAAATTGTATCTCATTTGTGGAACAAAGTCAAGTTTATTTTTAAGTTCTTTTGAATACCGTTTTAAGTGGGTAGTTGCATTGTCTTCATCTCCAATATCCTGTCCACCCGGAAAACCCGGTCTTCTTTACGCTGGAGGCAAAATGCCTCTAATCCCATAAACTCCTTGTCAAGATAGGACATAGTTCCGACACGCCGCGGCTTAAGCACGCGGCGGGATTTTTCATCGCTTGCCTTGAGGTAGGTTATCTCAAGGCAGAGCTTATGGGTTATTGCCTCTTTAATCATACTTAGCTTATCTTCAAAAGGCATATCCCGCTCGGAAAGTCCATACTGATGATTAGTAACAAACCGGACTACCCGCCTGTCCATAAGGATGTCGGATTTTCTTAGAGGCCTGACCAGCGATATTCCTTCAAATGACCGGCAGCGGCTTAATGCCACATAGGTCTGGCCGTGGGCAAAGGCGCCGCGGCCCATATCAATAATCACCCGGTCAAAGGTCTTGCCCTGGCTTTTATGGATGGTGATTGCCCAGGCAAGCTTTAAGGGGTATTGGGTGAAGGATCCCACGGTTTCGGCCTCAATCATAGAGCTGGTTTCATTAAAGCTAAAATGAAATATCTCCCAGCTAAAAGGGAAGACTTCTTCTATGTTCCCTTCGGCTAACTTGATTAGAATCGAATCCGCGTTTTCTTCCCGGTTAGATTTTATCTTGGTAATCTCACCCAGGGAGCCGTTAACCCACCTTCCCGCGGTATCATTGTTAAGCAGCATAACCTGCGCGCCAACAGCCAGGCGCAACGCGGAATCCGTGGGATAAGAATATTCCTTAAAGTCTCCCTCTATCTTCGCGCTATAAGTGTGTATCCTGGTTTTAAGCCTGTTGAGATGCTCCGCGTTAATCTCGGCGGCAGTTTTATTGGTAGTGCCCAGGTGTACTGTATAGCCGGAATTTCCGCCTGCCGCGGCTTCCGCGCCTACCCGCCTGTTTAACAACGCTAAATCTTCATCAGTGATGGAGTTGTTACGAATGGCGTTAAGAAGTCCGATAAATTTTTCATCTTTCTGGCGGTATATTTTTTCCAGCTCAATAAATTCCATAGGAAATTCCTTAAATACCGCCGCGTCAAAAAAATACTGGCTTTGGTAGTGGGAGCGAAAAATATCTTTTTCACTTGAGGTTACCACCGGAGGCAGTTGGTAGAGGTCGCCGATAAATATTATCTGGATTCCGCCAAAAGGCCGCTTGGAGCCAGCGGTATTGAGCCGCAGGAATTTATCCGCGCAATCAAGCAGGTCCGCCCTTACCATAGAGATCTCGTCAATGATAATGGCGTCTATTTCATTAAAAATCCGCCCTCTTTTGCCGCTGAGTTTCTTAATTTTTTGCAGGGTGATGTCAGGCTTGAAGCGGAAAAAGGAATGCATGGTCTCACCCTGGACATTAAGGGCGGCCACTCCGGTAGGAGCCAGAACAACCACTTTCTTGCGCGTATGTGCCCTGAAATAATTCAAGAGGGTGGATTTACCGGTGCCGGCCTTTCCGGTAATGAAAACATTTTTTGAGGTATGTTCCATTACCTCCAAGGCTTTTTTGAACTCCGCGTTTATTTCGATATGGTCATTAGATGCCATTTGCGTTTATAACCGGTTATTAGCGGCATAAATGCCTCTAATTGGTGGCATAAATGCCACCGCTACATTAAAGGTTGGTTTTGATGTGTATGCCGGCAAAGCGGTCTAAGCCCTGTTCATCCTGGACCCAGCCGTTGTGCAGGCCGCAGGCGTGCATTATATCCATAGCTTTCTGATATTCTTCCAGGGTTAGCCGGCGGGCTAATTCCGGGTAATCTTTGGCTTTGTGGCAGGGAAAATACTGGCTCATCAGGCTGATATAGGTGTCTGTCCCTAATTCCCGGGCGATAAAGGACATAATTTCTTCGGTTCCGGAAAGCTTATTCGGCAGGACCAGATGCCGGATTATCAGGCCTTTTTCGATGATTTCATCGGGATTAAACTGGGCAATTCCCACCTGGCGCCGCATTTCCTTAAGCGCTTGCCGGTTTATTTCCCAATAATCTTTGGCCTGGGAGAGCTTAAGGCTGGTTTGGCTGTCGGAGTAGCGGGCATCCGGTAGATAGATGTCGAAGATTCCGTCCAAAAGCCTTAAGGTATCTAAAGAATCATAGCCGCTGGAGTTATACACTAAGGGTATTTTTAGGCCTTTTTCCACGGCTAAGACCAGGGCCTTTAATATCTGGGGGATGTTATGGGTAGGAGTAACAAAGTTGATGTTATGGCAGCCTTCTTGCTGTAATTCCAGCATAAAGGAGGCCAGCTCCTCCTCCCCTGCCTCCCTGCCTTTATCTGATTGGCTGAATTCATAATTCTGGCAGTAGGCGCATCTTAGGTTACAGTTAGTAAAAAAGATGGTTCCGGAGCCTTTGGTTCCGGAGAGGGCTGGTTCCTCGCCGTGGTGGGCAAAATAGCTGTAAACTTTCGCTTTTTTTCCGGTTTTGCAGAAGCCGAGCCGGTTATTTAAACGGTCTGCCTTACAAAGCCGGGGGCAGATGTCGCAGGAGCCTAAACGGCTATAAAGGCTTTCGGCCTTTTCCCGCAGTGAACCTTCTTGATGGGCCTTTAGATAACCGGGGGGCATCTTTTATTTGTTTTTGGTATATTGCGCGGATAGAATTAAAAGTTTCCAGGTATTCCCGGCTTTGATAGTCCGGGTAAGTCCAGGGCCAGGGATTAAAGGTTTTCTGTTTATAGAATAGGGTTACCTCAGCAAATATACCTTTACCCAGATACACGCGGTGGCATTGGTCTTTGGTGGTGGCTAATATTAGTTTCCCGCCAGAGAGAAATCCGGGGTCAATATTTATCCGGCGTTTTCCTTTTACCGAAAGCCTTTCTTCCAGTTTATTGGTGTGTAATTTTATTTCGGCTAATTCGTCCTCTGGTCTCAATTGGTCAAAACTGATAAACGCGCGTTTTAGCGGCGCGCCTAATTCCGGAAAATAGTAATCGGTATAATTAAAATCTAGTTCAGGGCCTTGAAAATCTATCTTACCGAAGCGCTTCTTAAGAAAAGAAACAGACTCATCTTTTATTAAGATATCGCGGTAGATTAATCCGATAATCAGTTTGGAAGGATGAGATGGACTAATTTGCCCCAAGGGAATAGCGCCGGATTCCTCCGGAGTTATGGATAGGATTTGGTTGGAGGTGGGTTTCGATGTAGCGGTTTATATTTTCCGCGTCGGCCTCAGGCACATCGCTAAAGAATATGGCTATATTAAATTTATCCCCCGCGGAGTTTTTCTCTGTTCTTACCACTACTCCTTTACAGGTTACTTTTTTGGTTACCGCGGTATTGTTTTTAAGTTTCAGGGGAAGGATTAGGACTATGCTTACTTTAGTCATTGGTTCTATGTATTTATCTACCTGACAGTAGACGCCGGATGAGCTTATATTCAGCGTTTCAGTGGCTAAATCAAATGAATTAATTTTAAGCTTGAGGGGAAGTTTTTTGAAGATTCGGGGATGTCTTCGTCTTTCCGAGCCATCCGCCGGGTTATTATTGGGGAGCATCTTTTGACTGTTTGGATTTATTAAGATAGGTTTTATGGCATTTTTTGGTGCAAAAAAATTTTCCTTCGCGGTAGTAACGCCTTATTTTTTTTATTGGTTTGTTGCATCCTCCGCAGTTTCCAAACTTTTCCTTCTTATCCTTCTTTTCTTCAGCCATTTAGCTATTATTCCTTTCTGTGCTTAGTGAGCGAAAATACATTATTTCATGAAGTGATGATAGCCGGGGTAAACAAAAAGATGGGTTTTAAAACTAAGATTTGGCGAAAAGCTAGTTACGTGCCGCGATATACTCGGATATACTGCGTTTAATATCCGGGCTGACATCTTTGAATTCCAGCCCCGTTTGGTAATAATTTGAATAGGCAACCCGTTGAGACCACTTGATTTCTCCGTTGAGCTCTATGAGTTTACGGGGGGAGAGATTTATCTGCACGGCAATCTTAGACAGGCGGGGAATAAATCCGTCCGAGAGCATCCTTATTCCGCCCTCAGATATATCCTGGGTTAAGACATTGGCGTATTTTTTTTCCGCCCTTAGCTCGCAGTGCGCGGTCAATTTTGCTTTTAACCGCTGGGCCCTTCTTCTATTGTCATAAGGCGCCGCGCTATAATACATAGCCACAATCTCCTCTTTTACCGGATTTTCGCTTAAAGAGACCCGCGAAAATCTATCCCCTTATCAGGCGCGATGAAGGGCTTTAAGGAGCCGTGGCTTTACATCCTTAGATATTAAGTTTTTTTCCGCTTTATTTGTAATTCTACATAAAAAGGATAACATATTTTTTGTCTCTTGTCAAATTCTTTTTTCCTGTTATAATAAAACTATGTATTTGGAATATTTTGGACTATCCGAGAAGCCTTTTAACGTAACGTGCGACCCTTCCTTTTTCTTCTTCAGCCGCAGGCATAAAGAGGCTATTGCCTGTATGTCCTATGGGATACAGGAGCGTAAGGGCATAATCATGGTTACCGGCGAGATAGGCATCGGTAAGACCACGATGTGCCGCAGTCTGCTTAGTCAGCTGGATAAATCCGTCAAGACGGCCCTGGTGCTTAATCCCTATTTTTCCGAGGTTCAACTGCTTGAATTTATAGTTCAGGATTTCGGAATCAAGGTCCAGAAGAGGTCGCGCTTGAGCTTTGTGAATGAGTTAAACAAATTCCTGCTTGAGGAGTCCGCCTTAGGCAATAACGCGGTAATTATCATTGATGAAGCCCAGAACTTAAGTTGCAGGCAATTGGAACAGGTCCGGCTTTTGTCAAATCTGGAGACAGATAAAGAAAAGCTTCTGCAGATTATATTGGTGGGCCAGCCGGAATTAAGAGATAAGCTTAACCTTTTCCAACTGCGCCAGTTAAAACAAAGAGTTATGGTGGATTATCATATCGAACCGTTGGATGAGTTTGAGCTGGGAGATTATATCAACCATCGCCTGGGCATAGCCGGTGGAAATAGTCCTAAAACAATCGGATTTACTGATGAAGCGGTTAAGGAAATATGTCAATTCTCCCAGCGGGTTCCCCGTTTAATTAATTTGATCTGCGACCGGGCGCTACTCTTAGGATTTATCAAAGAGAAAAACATCATCGGTGAAGATATTATCCGGGAGTGTGTCAAGGATATACGGTTTGATGGTTCGACCGCGCGGTTCACCGCCGGCGGTTCGGCTTGTCCTGAGCGACCTGTGGTGAGCGCAGTCGAACCAAGTCGAAGGACCGCGCTCGCTAATCAAAGATGAGTATTATCTACGAAGCCTTAAAAAAGACCCAAAATAGCTCTAAAAGCATGCCGCCTGCCGGCATTATCCCCAACATTATCCAAAAACAAGTCCTCAAGAAAACCGTAAAATTTCCCTACGCGCCGGCTTTGGGCATTGTTATCGGCTTGGGCCTTGTTTTCTTTATTTCAGTAAGCCCGCGCTTGGGAAAATCTCAAAAAATAAGCGAGTCTCCTATTGCCCGCCAGCCCGAAAGTAAGGAACCGATCAGCCTGGCGCTTTCTTTTACTGATAAGCCAGAAGGCAATGGTTTGGCTTCCTATAGCCAAAGCCATAAGCCCGAAAATAGCCTATCCCAGAGTGGCCTTTCTCCGCTTCAATCAGAGAAAGATCGAATCCCCTCTCCTCCCGCTTTTTCTTCTCAGGATGTTTCAGGGGAAGAGAAGAAACCCCAAAGGCGTCAGCCGGATTTCGTGGTAAACGGCATTGTAATCTCCGCGGAGGGAAATATCGCCTTAATCAATGATCAGATAATCAAAGCTGGTGATACTATTGAGGGGGCTAAGGTGGAGAGGATTGAGGATAGCTCTGTGGTGTTGTCGGACGGGGGCAGGGAAATAATCCTAAAATCTAAATAGCGCGTTGTTGTCATGGTAGGGGTCAGCGTCAGCTGACCTTGTAATATCCGTGGTTCGACTGGCTCACCACAAGTTGCCTTACCTGCCTACCGGCAGGCAGGCGGCAACCGTTGCTTTCCTCTCCTATGAGGAAAAGTTTAAAACCTTCTGTTCCTCTGCCGGAAGCTCCACCGGCGCGGCGGCTTGCTCCGGCCTTTTATTATTAACATTATCCGCTAATTTTACCGAAACAATCTTCGATATTCCCGCCTTTTCCATTGTAATTCCATACATAATATTGGCATTGGCAATAGTCTTTTTATTGTGAGTAATCACGATAAATTGTGATTGTGCGGTAAATTCCACCAAGGTTCGGGCAAAGCGGTCCACATTCGCCTCATCCAGGGCCGCGTCTATTTCATCCAAGACGCAAAACGGCGATGGTTTTACCTTGAAAATGGCGAATAAAAGGGCTATTGCCGACATTGATTTCTCTCCGCCTGAAAGAAGCAGGACATTCTGGAGTTTTTTTCCCGGCGGGCGGCAGACAATCTCTATCCCGCTTTCCAGGACGTCCTGTTCGTCCAGCAGGAACAATTGGGCGTCTCCTCCCCCAAAGAGCAGGCGGAAATACTTCTTGAATTCTACTGCCAGCTTTTCAAAAGTTTCCATAAACATCTTTTTGGTGACGCGGTTGATTTTGAGTATGGCCTCATGCAGAGATTCTTTGGCCTTAATCAGGTCCGCCTGCTGATTGCTTAGAAAATCAAATCTCTGTTTTAATTCTTCAAATTCTTCAATTGCCACCAGGTTTACCTGGCCGTAGGAATGTATCTTTTGCTTGAGCAGGTCTATTTCCGTGGATAACTCTTCGCGATTAGTATCCGGATGATAATAGTTTTTAAGCTCATCCGGCGTTATTGTGTAGACTTGAGATATCCTCTCGAAAAGAGAATTCCGCAGAAAAGCAAGCTCCTGGGAACGCAGTTGTAACTTATGGATTTCAGCCTTAAGAGAATCCACAGTTTCTTTGTTGTTTCTGATGCCGGCTTCAAGGGCCCTGAGCTGGTGTTTTTCTTTCTCAAGTTCCGCCGCGCTTAAGGCGACCTCATCCTCTACCGCGGTTTTTTGTTTCTTATCCGCCGCGATAGTGAGGATTAATTCCGCGCTGGTTGTCTCCAGCTCCTTCAAGCGGGCGGATATATTCAATTCCTGGCCAAGAATGGCTTCGTATACAGATTTATCCTTGAGGTATTCTTCTTCGAATATCCGGCAGGTTTCATCCGCCTTTAAAACTTTCTCTTGGCCGGCCTGGATTTCCGCCTTTAGTTTGGCGGAGGAAACCGCTATTTCTTCTCTTTGGATATTTTTAGCCGCGGTTTCCTGGAGCCTTTGATCTATTATTTTCTGGTTATTTTCGGATTCTTCCTTTATTTCGCGTAAGTTATCTTTCAGGGTTTTTTCCCTCTGGCTTAAGGTGTCTATCTCCTGTCCGGATTCACTTAATTCAATAGCGATTACCTCCGCTTCCTCCTTAAGCTTAAGAAGGTGTTTTTGAATATTCTCGGCATGGTTTTTACGGTTATTGCATTCTATCTCATTTTCTCTTAAGTTCGCGTCCTGTGAGGATATCTTTAAAGAAAGCTCTTCTATATTTTTATTTTTCTGTCCCAGGCTATTATTAGTTTCGGTTATCTGAATCTTAAGCTTTTCTAATTTTTCTTCGAGCAGTTTAGGGTCTAAAGAGATAGGCTTGGCTGTTCCCCGGGCCTTAAATTTTACCGAAGCCATGGCCGCCAGATCACCTTCCGCGGCGGCCTCTATCGTGTTTACCTTTATGATGATGCCGCTTATATTTTCTGAAGTGAAAGAGTCAAGCAGGACCGTGGCATTGGCGGATTCGGAAATATTTTCATATTTAAGTTTTAGGGTTTCCAGGAACTCTTTTTGTGATTCCAGGGTAAGCTTGTCTATCTCCAGGCTTTGCAGTGATGAAATTAATCCTTCTTTATCGCGCAGGCTGTTTTCATATACGGCCTTTAAATTTTCAAATTCCTCTTTACAGAGGCTGAACTTCTTAAAGGCTTCATCCTGGGCGGATAAGGCTGTCTTTAGGTCGTTATCCACTCCGGAGAGCTCTTCGTTCGTCTTAAGCCTTTCTATATCCAGCCTTTTTTTACGGGCCGAGACGGCCTGGATCTCGCTCACAAAATCTTGCAGCTGGTTGTGTGAAGCCGCCTCTTCAGCGGCAAATTCCAGGATGCGGTTTTTAGCCAGACGAACATTTTCCTGAAGGGAATCTATGGTTCGGGTAATTTCCGTTAACTCATTATTAAGTTTAAGTTCCAGCGCTTTTTTTCCGTCCAACTCTTTAGTCATAGTTTCTAAACCAGACTTGAAATTGTTTATTCTTTCCTGGTTTTTTGAGGCTTTAAGTGAGAGCTCTTCTTTTTGGCGCTGGAGTCCCTGGAGCCGGGAATTAAGCTCCTGGCCGCGCTCGCGGTTGAAATTTAATTGCTGGTCATCCCGGGTAATGTTGTTTTCTAAATTATTTAATTGAGTTCGCGCCTGGTCCAGAATTTCTTCTTTATGGGTTAACGTATCTTGTCCCTGGCTGAATTCGCTATTTTGTTGTCCGATGAGCCGGGTTTGCTCTGCTTCCCGGGCAGTTAATTCATTTAAAGATTCACTTAGCCTGTCCAGTTCCTTTTGGTATTCGGCAGACTCAAAGCCGGATACTTTACCCTCAAGCTCTTTTAATTTTTCAAATATTTCTTTATAGCGTTTGGCTTTAGCCGCCTGGCGCTCCAAGGAATTTATCTGGCGCCTGACTTCGGCGATAATGTCGGTCAGGCGCAAAAGATTCGCTTCGGTGTCTTCGAGTTTGCGCAGGGTTTCTCTTTTCTGGGATTTATAGCGGCTGATTCCTGAAGCCTCGTCAAAGACCATACGCCGCTCTTCGGGCCGGGAGCTTAAGATGAGGTCTATTTTACCCTGTTCAATCAGGGAGTAGCTTTCCGCGCCGATTCCGGTGCCCATAAATGTTTCCAGGATATCCTTAAGGCGCACCTGGGTTTTATTGAGAAGGTATTCGCTTTCACCGGAGCGGTAAAGCCTGCGGGTAACGGTTACTTCATCAAATTCAACCGGAAGGGCCCGGGTTTCGTTGGAAAAAGTCAAGGATACCTCGGCATAGCCTAGGGCGGGGATGTTCTCCGTGCCGTTAAATATCACGTCTTCCATTTTTGAGCCGCGCATGGATTTAACCGATTGTTCCCCCAGGACCCAGCGGATGGAGTCGAAGATATTACTCTTTCCACAACCGTTGGGCCCGACAACCGCGGTTATTCCCGGCTCAAAATAAAGCGCGGTCTTCTCGGCGAAAGATTTAAATCCCAGGAGCTCCAATTTCTTAAAATACATTCGCTTCCTCCATAGCTATAAACTATCAGCCATAACTTTATTTATCTATTTTTAGCCACTTATCTATTTTATCCCGGCTAAAACGCCATTGTCCGATTACTTTGGAAGCGGGAACTTTCTTTAGTTTTAGCCATTCATAAATCGTGCGTTTTTTTACTTTAAGATATCCGGCTAATTCATCAATTGTCATCAAGTTTTCGGAAACCATAGTCAGAATATACAATCTTTCAGAAAATATGTCAAGTAAAATATTAACATCCTTTCACATCCTTTTACATATATTCGCGTTCGATATACTCTTTAACTGCCGTCTGCCATTTTCTGGGCGGTTTTCCGGTTAATCGGGAGTATTTACTGTTATCCAGGGCGGAAAAGACCGGCCTCCTGGCCTTGAAATTGATTTGACCCATTTTTATCGGCTCTAATTTTACCCGGGTTATCTTCGCGGATTTTAATATTACCTGGGCATACTCATACCAGGAGCAGTATCCGCGATTAGATATATGGTAGGTTCCGTAAACTTTATCCGGACCAGCGGAGCCGTCAATCAAATTGATTATTTCAGATATTGCCCGGGCTAAATCCAGGGCATAGGTGGGAGAGGAATATTTATCGGAGGCAATTCTTAAAACCTTTTCTTTTCGGGATCGTTTGATGATACTGCTGATGAAATTATCTTTTCCCTTCCCAAAAAGCCAGGAAGTCCGGATGATAATGTGTTTCTTAACCGTTTTTCGGATCAGCCTTTCTCCTTCCAGCTTAGTTTCTCCGTATATATTGACCGCAGAGGCATAGTCATTTTCTTGATAAGGTTTGTCTTTTCTGCCGCTAAAGATATAATCAGTGCTGATCTGAATTACTATCGCGTTATGTTTTCCGGCGGCTTTGGCGATATTATAAGGCCCCTTAGCGTTTACCGCGCGGGCTTTTTCAGGATCCTCCTGGCAGGCGTCAACGTTAGTCATAGCCGCGGCATTAAGCGCCAGCCAGGGCCGGTAACGGCTAAATATTCCCGCTACCCGCTTAGAATCGGTAATATCGCACTCAATATGCCCCAGGGCGATGACTTTGTATTCCCGGCTTAATCTTTCGGTTAAGGCCGCGCCCAGCATTCCCCTGGCGCCCAAGAGCAGGATTATTTTTTTAGCTTTTTCCACCAGCCTTGATTATTCTTATACCAGTCTATGGTTAATTTTAGCGCCGGCTCTAATTTAAATTCCTTTTGCCAGCCCAAGCTTTTTAATTTAGCGCAATTAAGGGCGTATCTGCGGTCGTGTCCGGGCCGGTCCGGGACATACTCAATGAAGTTGTCCGGTTTTCGGGTGAGGGAAAGGATTTTCTTTACCAGAAGGATATTGGGAATTTCGCTTCCGGTGCCGATATTGTAGATTTCACCGGCTTTTCCCCGATGCAGGACTGTGTCAATCGCCCGGCAATTATCCAGGACAAAGATCCAATCCCGGCAATTTAACCCATCTCCGTAAAGGGGAATCTTCTTCCCTTCCAGCAGGTTGGTTACAAACAGGGGAATGGCTTTCTCCGGATATTGATAAGGTCCGAAATTATTAGAAGAGCGGGTGATTATAGCCGGAAGTTTATAGGTGATATGGTAAGACCTGACTAAATGGTCGGCGGAGGCCTTGCTGGCTGAGTAAGGGCTGTTTGGCTCAAGCGGGTCTTTTTCCCGGGATTTACCCTTAGGGATACTGCCGTAAACCTCGTCGGTGGAAATCTGCAGGAACAGCTTTAGTTTTTTGTGCCGGGCGGCCTCAAGCAGGGAATAGGTTCCCTGGATATTAGCGCGGATAAAGTCTGAGGCGTCCTTGATTGAGCGGTCAACATGGGTTGAGGCGGCAAAATTTATCAAACGGTCGCAAGGGGTGAGTATCTTCTCAACTAATTTAGTATCGCAAATATCTCCTTTTATAAAGGCATAGTTTTTGTTTTTCTCGACATCTCTTAGGTTTTCCGGGTTTCCGGCGTAAGTGAGTTTATCCAGATTAATTATTTGGTAATCCGGATATTTAGTTAACATATGCCGGATGAAATTAGAACCGATAAACCCCGCCCCTCCAGTGACCAAGAGTTTCATTTGTCGTTCAAGGCTTTTCTGCGCGCCAATGTGGCCGCCCGATACAGGGTCTCCGGCAGGCCGCAGTCGGTCCACCAGCCGCTTAAGGTATCGTAATAGAGTTCTCCGCGCTTGAGATAAAAATTATTTACGTCGGTGATTTCGAGTTCGCCGCGCTCTGAGGGTTTCAGGGTTTTAGCGATATCAAATACCCGGTAATCATACATATAGATGCCGGTAACCGCGTATTTGGATTTTGGTTTTTTTGGTTTTTCCTCTATGGATAAAATCTTTCCGTCCTTGATTTCAGCAACCCCGAATCTTTCAGGGTCTTTTACTTCCTTAAGCAGGACCCTGGCTCCCTTTTCCTGCTTTAAGAATTTTTCCACGTATTTTTTTATGGAGCATCCGATTAAGTTGTCTCCCAGGATAACCACTACTTTTGAACCGTCAACAAAGTGTTCGGCCAGCCTCAGGGCCTCGGCAATTCCGCCTTCCCCCCTCTGGTAGGTGTAGTTGATGTGCCGGAGGCCGAATTCCTGGCCGTTGCCGATAAGCCTCAAGAAATCACCGGCGTTATTTCCTCCGGTAACAATCATTATATCTTTTATCCCGGCCTCAACCAGAGTCTCCAGCGGATAGTAAACCATCGGCTTGTTATATATAGGAAGCAAATGCTTGTTGGTGATTCGGGTCAAAGGTTCAAGGCGCTTGCCTAAGCCGCCGGCCAGGATTACGCCTTTTAGTCCGGAGACATCCGTCATTTATTTTCTCCAATCATAAGGTATATCATTATCCCGCTCATCCAGGCGGTATTCATCGGGTTTTTCGCGGTTATAGGCCAAAGTGGGAACGTTGATTACTATCGCCTCATCAGGGCTGACGCATTTAAAGCCGTGATATACCGCTTTGGGTATTTTTACTAAAATCGGCTCATCCAGGCTTAACTCAAACACGTTGATTTTCTTATAGGTTTTTGATTTTGGCCGGGCATCATAGAGGACAAGCCTTATTTTTCCCTTGACGCAGGTAAAATGATCGTCCTGTTTTTGATGGTAGTGCCAGGCCTTAACCACGCCCGGGAAGGCGGTGGTAAAATAAACCTGGCCGAATTTGGCGAAGATTTCATCGTCGTGTCTTAAAATTTCCATCAACCGGCCGCGCTCGTCACAGACTAATTTTAATTTTTTGACCTTTACTCCGCTGATCATCCGGTTCATTTTTCCGATGTCCTTCCTATGCCGATGTAACGAAAGCCTGAATCGCGCATCTCCCTGGGGTCGTAGATGTTTCTTCCGTCAACGATTATCGGCTGGAGCATAATTTTCTTCAGGGCCCGTAAATCCAGCTTTTTAAACTCATTCCACTCGGTAGTGATAACTAAGCAGTCGGAGTTCCGGGCGGTTTCGTAGACATCTTTACAAAATTTCACTCCCGGCAGGATGTCTTTGGCCTTATCCATGCTCTGGGGATCAAAGGCCTTTATCTTGGCGCCTTCGGCTTGTAATTGTTTTATTATGTCTATAGCCGGGGCACTGCGCAGGTCATCGGTATTGGGCTTAAAAGAAAGCCCTAATACGCCGATCTGCTTGTCTTTTAAAAGCCATAAGGCGTCCTTGATCTTTTTGACCAGGAGTTTTTTTTGGGAATCGTTGACATCTCTTGTTGCCTTAAGCAGTTGAAAATCATAGCCGTTTTTCTTGGCTATGGTGATAAAGGCATCCAGATCTTTAGGAAAACACGAGCCGCCGTAGCCGATTCCGGCGTCTAAGAATGCCCGGCCGATCCTTTTGTCTAAGCCCATGCCTTCAGCTACCTTAACTACATCCGCTCCGGTAGATTCGCAGACCCGGGAAATGGCGTTGATGAAGGAGATTTTAACCGCTAAAAACGAATTTGAGGCGTGTTTGATGATTTCCGCGGATTTAATATCAGTTACGATGATAGTGGTGTTAAGCGGCCTATAAAGCTCAAGCAATAAATTTTTAGCGGTTTCGGATTCTACGCCTAAGACGATTCTGTCCGGGTTCATAAAATCGTTTATAGCCTGGCCTTCCCGTAAAAATTCCGGGTTAGAGGCAACATCAAATTTAAATTTCGCTTTTTTGGTTTTAGGCAGGTTAACCCTGATGGTGTGCTCTACCCAGGAACCGGTTTCAACCGGAACCGTGGATTTCTCCACAATCAGCTTATAGCCGTTCATATTCTGGGCTATGGTTTTGGCTACGTTTTCCACTCCGGTTAAGTCCGCCTCTCCGTTGTCAAGTGAGGGGGTGCCTACGGCAATAAAGATAATCTCGGCTTGCCTAACCGCTTCTTTGACATCCGAGGTAAAATTGAGCCGTTTCTCCCGGGCGTTGCGCCTGACCACATCCTCCAGGCCGGGTTCATAGATGGGTATTATCATTTTTTTGAGCGCGGCTATTTTTGTCTTGTCGTTGTCGGCGCAGGTTACCTTATTGCCTAAATCCGCCAGGCAGGCTCCGGTAACCAGGCCTACGTATCCGGTGCCGATAATGGTGATATTCATTTTTTTCTCCTTTTTAATCTGACGACCTGCCTTCGGCATACCCCTGGGAAAGAGGTTTGGGGTCGTGATAGTTTTGATTGTAGTCAATAGACATCTCCGGGAAGGCCTTCAGCCTTAAAACCAGCCAGATGGTTTCTCCCCGCTCCCTTACGACGTTATAATTCACATCCAAAATCCAGCAGTGCAGTTCCTTGGAAACGACATAATTCTGTTCTTTGACCAAACTATTTCCTTTAAATTGCAGCCTTTGATACACCTTAAATGACCAGCCTTTGATCAGGTCAAATAAGATTTCTCCGGTCATCTGACTGCTGGACTTTCTTTCATAGCGGTATCCGCCTCCCCAGGAGACGGTCTTGCCGGAGGCCTTAAGGTCAAAATTGGCGGAGGTGAAATACTTTTTTTTGCGGTCTAAGTTGGCGTCAGTCTCAAACCTCAGCCAGTCATAGGGAATGGCCTCCAGATCAAAAGCGACATTATGGTTCCAACGGCGGTTTCTGCCTTCAATGTTGAAATAGTAGTTATTGCTGGTGAGCAGGCGCAGGAAATCCACGGTTTTGTTGCGGCGTTTGGTCTGGAGTTTATTTTCCAGGGACATATCTATCTGGTTGGCCTGGCCGATGGAATCCAGATCAATAAGTTTGGAGGCGCTGACCGTGGGAGGGTGAGTATAGGCCCAGCCTACATTTGGGCTGATGATATGACGGAGCTTATCAAACTTCATACCCCAAATATCCGCGTCCACGTCAAAAATACGGTAAAATCTGGTAGTCAGATTAATTCCGCTGTCCCAGACTTCCCGGAAAATCCCCACTTCCCTTCCGGCTATCCGGCGGTAATAAGTTTCGCGGGTTCCGGCATAGGGATTAAGGTCAAGAAAGGCCAATTTAAAAGGCAGGGATAGCCGGGTGTAATTATCTAATTTTTGGTTGGAATCATCCTCGTCGGTGGGCGCGGGGTAGGTGGCGAATTTCTTATTAAAGCTGGCATAGGAGGCGTTGTTGCTGAAATAGAGCGGGGTCTCAAAGATCTGGGTGTTGGTTTTATCGTGTTTTATTTCCGGGAGTTTTTCGGTCTCGGTAAAGATGCGGTTAGTGCGCTTTTGGTTAAGTATGCTCAAATTAGAAGAATCCGGGAGAATTTTGTTGTAGAGGATATACGAAGTTGGCTGGCTCTCCTTTTCATATTCGCGAAAAAAGTAATCCTTGATGAATTTAGTATCTCTCATTTTGTGATATTCGGCCAGCCAATAGGTATTTTTATCCACTTCCCACTTATGCCGCCACTGGACGCGGTAGCGTTCGGTATCATCGGTATGTTTAAGGGTGGTGGGATATTTATAGAGGCGCTTTCTCCCGAGAACCCTTTCATTCATATAATAGGTTTTAAAATAGCCCTTACCAACAACTTTGGTGTCGTAGTAATTATCTATTCCCCAGGCCAGTTCTTTTTTTTCCCGGTAATCAAGGTGAATCCGGCCTCCGGAATTTGCCAGAAAATCATACCTCCAGGCAGTCAAAATAAAAAGCCCCCAATCCTTGCTTTTTCCCGGAGCAACCTGGACATGCATCCGGTCATCCTTTAGATTCTGGGTATATTTGGGCATATACATTATCGGAGTATTGGCTACCCGAAAGGTCATCGCCCGGGTGGTAACCTTGTCTTCGGGAAACAGTTCCAGCAGGCGGCTTTGGATGCGGTAATGCGGACGGCCCTCATGGTCGCAGGTGGTAAAATATCCGTTTTTAATCTGGATTTCATCTTCGGAAACCTTTTTGATGATTTTTCCCTGTCCATAGTAAGGAAGATAAGCTAAGGTGGCGTCAAAGGCCTGGCCGGTTTTGGTCTTAAAATTAAAGTCGCAGGATTTGGCCTTAATAGTGCCTTTTTTATCCTTTAAGATTACATTGCCTTCAGCGTGAGCGTCGTTGGTTAAGGTGTTGACCGTGGCCCGATCGCAGGTGAGGACCGATTCTCCTTTGGTTACCACTACGTTCCCTTCAACCACAACAACATTGGTATCCTTGGAGTATTCGATTTTATCGCCATTGACCGTTATGGGGGCATCCGAATCTAGCTTGAAGCTGTCGGTTATATCCGGTAGCTTCTCGGTTTCTTCCGAATCCGGGATATCCGGAGCGCTTTCTGTTTCTTTCTCTTTAATCTCCTTTTTCCGGGAGGCCTTAGCTGAAGTTTCCGATAAAGTGCTATTGATTGAGGATTCAGCCGGTAGAAACTTATTGGCTCCCAAGACGCACATCAGCGCGATTAAAATTATTTTTAATTTCATCTCTTATGAAGTTCTTCCATAACCAATAACCCCGCCCCAATCATTCCGGCATCATTACCTAATTTCGCTTTGACTATTTTTACGGCTCTGGCTGAGGTGGGCATCGAGCGCGCCCGGATAACTTTTCTTACGGTAGCAAAGATTATTTCTCCGGCATTGGCAACCCCTCCGCCGATTACTATAGTGTCCGGGTTAAAGAAGTTGACTACCCCGGAAAGGGCTATTCCTAAATGCCGGGCCGCGTTCTCCCAGATTTTCCGCGCTTCCTTATTTCCGCTTAAGCTCATCCGGCTTAATTCTTCTAAAGAGATTGTTTCCCCGAAGGATTTTTTGGCCTGATCCAATATCCGGCTATTTCCCACATAGCGTTCCAGGCAGGCGGTTCCTCCGCAGGGACATTTAGGCCCGGATTCGTTAAGCGGGATGTGCCCGATTTCACCCGCGGTAAGGCTTGAGCCGTGGTATAATTTTCCCTGGACAATGACGCCTCCGCCGACGCCGGTGCCTAAGGTGATGCCTACCACATTAGTTTTTCCTTTAGCTGAACCTATCCTGGCTTCAGCTAAGGCCATCAAGTTGGCATCGTTATCAATAAATACCGGTAAACCGGTTCTTTTTTTCAGGATAGCCCTTAAACGGACATTGCGCCAGCCGCGGATATTGGGGAAATAATGCACAATTCCCTTAAGAGAATCAATTGGCCCGGGCAAGCCGATACCGATTCCCAGGATATTTTTCTTGGGGATTTTAGCTTCGGATAAAATTTCTTCTATTGTCCGGCCAAGAGCAAAAATCAAATTTTCGCGGGAAGGGAAATCCCGGGTAGGCAGGCTTTTCTTGGAGATAATTTTGCCTTTGTAAATCAGGCCGAATTTGATATTAGTCGCGCCTAAGTCTATGCCAATTATATGTTTTTCGTTCCTCGCCATAGAAAAAGTATTGTAGCCTAAATCATCTTTTTTTGCAAGGGAATTTTAGGAAGCTTTCTCAAGTTTGTTGCAAGCTTTTTCTGTAACGTATTATTCATCATTGGTTTAAGACACAATTTTACGCGCTGTGCTAAATTTTACAGGAAAGCTTCTGATTACGGCGATTAAATACAGATTCCAGAGATTTATTACCGGCGTAAAATCACTGTAATCTTTTAAAAATCTCCGTAATCAAGTTCTTTCCCTTTTGCCGCGAACTTGGGAAAGAACTAATTTTAGTCAGCGGGTGCTCAGTGGTTTAATTTGAGCAGACCCTGTTTCGGCCTTGGGCCTTGGCCTGATAGAGGGCTTTATCCGCTTTATCAATTAAGCCGCTAACCGCCTGCGCGTCATCAGGATATACGGCTACGCCTATGCTTATGGTGCATCTGATATTTTCGTTATAGACGCGGATTCGCGCCTCTTCCACGCTCAGGCATAGGCGCTGGGCCACCAGGAACGAGCCTCCCTTGTCTGTTTCCGGAAGCAAAATGCACAGTTCTTCGCCTCCGTATCTGGCGCACATATCTATTTGGCGCAGGGAATATTTCAGGATTTTGGCGATTTCCTTTAAAATGGCGTCTCCGGTTATGTGCCCATAGGTATCGTTATAGGTCTTAAAGTTATCCACGTCAATAAGCAGGAATGATAAAGGGTAATTGTTGTGTTTTGACCTTGCCAGTTCTTGTTTTAACCTTTCTAAGAAATATCCCCGCGCGTAGAGCCCGGTGAGGCCGTCGGTAATAGAAATTTCCTGAATTTCAGCAAAAAGCCTCGCGCGCTTCAGGGAGAGTTCGAGCTGGATTAAGAGGACGGCCATCTTCGCCCGGTCTATCTTTCCGGAATCTTTAATTGCCAAATAGCGCGTTTTTTGCTCTTTGGCGCTAAACTTAAACAGGCTGTAGTCTATATTATTTTTTATGAGCTGGTCGTCGCTAAAGAAACATTCCGGGGTGTTGAAGATGCCGGATATCTTTTCTTTGAAGGCGTTCAGGATGCTCTCCTCATCAGTTGATTTAGATAATTCTTTGCTGACTTCGTATATGGCGGATTCGGTTTCAATAGAGTTAGCCAGCGCCTGGTTGTGATCCTGAATATATTTAAGCCTGTTTTCTATGGTTTGAAACAACTCGTTTCTGGCCTGAATAAGCAGAGAGAGATTGCTTAAGCCCAGATCAAAGTTTTTCTTAAGCCAACGGAGAATAAAAAACGCGCTTAACGCCGCCGGCAGTAATCCTAAAATAGGCATACCCGATTTCTCCCTAACCGCTTTGCCTCATAAAGAGCCGTATCGGCCTTATTAATCAAATCTCCCGCTGAGTCGGCATCTTGAGGAAATCCGGCCGCTCCGATTGAAACTGTAACGCCGGTTTTGTTGCGGCGTAGATTGATGGTTTTGGCCTGGATGAAGGCGCGCGTATTTTCCGCTAAAGAAAACGCCTCTTGCTTAGAGGCCGCCGGCAGGATCAACAGGAACTCTTCTCCCCCAAAACGGCCGATAATCGCGTCTTGGCCTTTAAGCGCGTCTTTAAGCCAGAAGCTCAAATTTTTTAAAACTATATCTCCGGCCAGATGTCCGTAGCGGTCATTGTATTTTTTAAAGAAATCTATATCCAGCATCAATACCGACAAAGAATTCTCACTGGCTAAACAGCGCTTCAGTTCTTCGTCTAATCTTTCTAGTATATGCGTATGGGTGTAGAGGCCGGTGAGGGAATCCTTAATTGCCAGTTCTTTTATGTTTTGGTAGCATTTGGCATTGTCAATAGCTATACTGGCTATATCCGCTATGGTGCTCAAGAGCCTTAAGTCTTCCAGCGTCCATAGTTTTTTTTCGGGTGAGTCTAAACGTAGTATTCCCAGCGGCCGGTTTTGACTGATGAGACAACTTGAAATCAAGGAGCTGATTTTTCGCTCGGATGTTTTCTTTACTGTGTGTTTGTCAAAGCGGAAATCAGAAGAGGTGTCTTCAACCAAAAGCGGCTGGGTATGCGCTAAGGCCCACTGGCTGAAGATATCCCCCTTTTTATCTTTAATGACGGAATCATCCGCCGCGGGCCCGTAAGAACCGGCTAAAGACAGCTCCGAATAGCTGTCGCTAAGATAAATCAGGCAGGTGCTTTTCTGCTGTCCCAGCAATTGGAAGCATTCTTCAGCCAGTAATTTCAAGGCGTCGTCTAAAGAAAGATTTTGGTTGAATTTTTCGGTGAGCAAAGCCAAATTATCATATTTCTTAAGTTTTAGATGTAAGGCCTTATTCTTGGTTTCTTCAATCTGAAGCTGGTCGTAGAGGATATTAATTCTTCCCTGAAGGTCTTCTATCTCGGAATTAAGCCGCTGTTCCTTCTTGTTTTTTTGCTCTAAAAGAACAAAAAATAAAACAACGGCCCCTGCCGGGATAGACAGGTAAGGCAATAAGAAAGAGGGATTATTTCGCGGTCCGAGATATAAGCTTAATAGAAAGGTGAACGCGGGCAAAATAAGCAGAAAAGGACTGTTCTCTTTTGGGGGATATAGTGTAGGGCTGACGCGGCGCATACGGCGTGTGGGGGGTGATTTTTTGACTGCGCTTGATAAGGGTTAAATAATAGTTACTTCGGTATCCTTATCAAAAAAGTGCACCTTGCTCATATCAAAAACCAGGTCCATGTCCTGGTTTATCGGCGGCCGGTCGTGGGCTCCTACCCGGGCAATAAAGGTGTGTTTTCCGGTGTTGAGATACAGATAGACCTCTGAGCCCAGAGGTTCAACCACTTCGCAGGTTACCTTGACTACATTTTCCGCCGTGGCGCTGGAGACAAAGAGTTTATCGTATATATCCTCAGAACGCAGGCCCATAGTAATTTCTTTTCCTGTGTAGGGGTTAAGCTTCTTATACATCTCTTCAGCTATTCTTACGATAACCTTTCCTTCGTCAAAATACAGCTTGCCGTCTTTTTTGATTATCTTGCCCAGCATAAAATTCATCGGAGGGGAGCCGATGAAGCTGGCCACGAATTTATTTACCGGAGAATCGTAGATAGTTATAGGGTCGGCCGCCTGCTGGATTATCCCGTCTTTCATTACCGCGATGCGGTCTCCCATGGTCATGGCTTCGGTTTGGTCGTGGGTAACATAAATCATTGTGGTAGCCAGCCTCAGGTGCAGTTTATGGATTTCGGTGCGCATCTGGACCCGAAGTTTGGCATCCAGATTGCTCAAGGGTTCGTCAAACAAAAAGACCAGTGGTTTTCTGACTATCGCTCTTCCTACCGCTACCCTTTGGCGTTCGCCTCCGGAAAGTTCTTTGGGCCTGCGATTCATAAGGGCCTTTATGCCTAATATACCGGCGGCATCAGTTACCCTTTTATTTATCTCCTGTTTTGGGTATTTTCTTAATTTTAAGCCGAAGGCCATATTTTCAAAGACGGTCATATGCGGATACAGGGCGTAATTCTGAAAGACCATAGCGATATCCCGGTCTTTGGCTGGAACCTCATTTACCAGCTTATCCCCGATGTAAATCCGGCCTTCGCTTATTTCTTCTAAACCGGCAATCATCCTTAAAGTGGTAGATTTTCCGCATCCTGACGGTCCGACCAAAACCATAAATTCCCGGTTTTCTATCCCCAGGCTTACCTTATCTACGGCGGCTATCCCGTCAGCGTATATTTTAGAAACGTCTTTTAAGCTTACCTGCGCCATTTGCCCTCACTAAGATTAAGGTTAAGATCAAGGTTTCTGTAGGGACAGAACATTGTTCTGTCCCTACGTTAGCCTTAGCCTTTTATTTTACACTCTATAATTATACCTGCTTATTAAATTATGTCAAATATTCTATCAAATCGCTTATAGTTTTTTTGAGATTTTTACGCGGGGTAATCATATCAATAAGGCCGTGCTCCAGGAGAAACTCCGAGCTTTGAAAGCCTTTGGGCAGTCTCTGTCTTATGGTTTGTTCGATAACCCGCGGCCCGGTAAAGCCGATCAGGGCTTTGGGCTCGGCAATGATTATATCGCCTAAGCCGGCAAATGAGGCCATAATTCCGGCCATAGTGGGATTAGTCAGCACTGATATATAAAGCAGTCCCGCTTTATGATGCAGGCCCAGGGCGTTTGAGGTTTTAGCCATCTGCATCAGGCTTAAGGCTCCTTCATACATCCTGGCTCCTCCCCCTGAGCCGGAAACGATGACCATAGGGATTTTCGCGGCGGTGGCGGCTTCAATTGCCCGGGTTATTTTTTCTCCTACCACTGAGCCCATTGATCCCATAATAAAGCGGGAATCGGTAGCCGCGATTACCGCTTTTTTGTTCAGAATTTTACCTTCTCCGCATAGTACCGCGTCTTTTAAGCCGGTGGCTTCTTGATCGCTTTTTATTTTTTCTAAGTATGTTTTAGGGCCTTTAAAATTTAAAGGATCGGCTGAAGTCAGATTCGCGTCGCTTTCCTGAAATGTCCCTTCGTCAATGAGCAGGCTTATTCTTTCCCTGGCGCTCAGCGTAAAGTGATAGCCGCATTTAGGGCAGACCCTGGAATTCTCCTCCAGCGTTTTATTGAAGATAGGATTTGAACATTCCTCGCATTTTGTCCAGACCCCCTCAGGGATTTCCTTCTTCCGAACCTTGACTATGGTGTATTTGGGTTTAAAAAGCGACATGGGCCTCGCTTTCCATATCTAATTTATTAATCACTAATCCTGAAAGCGGCTTAGGATAAAAGTAGGTGGATTTATGCGGCATTTTCTGGAGGCTTTCGGAAATAGCGCTTATTTGGCGCGGCCGGGGTGGATTCATAAAGAAAGCGGCTTGATATTTTTTTGAGTTTACCAGTTGTATCGCTAAATTTTCTTCTCTGGTGTAGAGGATTTGCTGATCCCTGCTGTTTTCTTCTTTAATTCCCAGGATTTTTTTAAAAATAAGGCTGTGCAGGATAACCACATCTAAATCTTTATAGGTGCCGCGAGTATGCCGCGCGGTTTTTTTGGTTGTTTTTTTTAGTTTAAGCAGATAAAAAATTTTATTGCCTAAATACAGGCCAAAGAAATGTTCACTGGTTTTCGCGGAGGTAAGCCTTTGGGATAAGTCTTTATAGTTATTAAAATCCTCAATTATAAAATAGTCAGCCAGGGCCTGCTTTAGGGAACAGAGTTTTACGTCAGGCAGGTTGTTGATCACCCGGTGAGTGGGCAGGACTTTCAAGCCCCTGGATTCCAGGGCAGAGAAATACATCATTATATAAGCGCTGTTTAGCTGGCGCGGCTCTGCTGCCCTGCGCGGCTTGTCTGCCTTTTGGGATTTACCCGTAAGCTTATCATAAAGGCAAGCCACTTCGTAGCGGTGATGTCCGTCAGCGATAAATATTTTCTTATTCCGGGTTAGTTTCTCAAGGCTGATGATGAAATCTGGATCATTGACCGGCCACAACCTGTTCCTTACCTGTTCAAATTCAAAATCCATCAGAGGTTTATTCAGACATCTGCTTTTAATAAGATTTTCTATTTTTGAATCGGAATCGGAATACAGCCCGAATATCGGGCTTAGGTTGGCCCGGGTTGATTTTAAAAGGGAGAGTCGGTCTTCCTTGGGCTTGCAGAATGTCTTTTCGTGAGGAAAAACCACTCCTTTTCCCGAGGGCTCAAGCTTAAGCAGGCCGATAAAGCCAAGCCGGGACAGCTTTTTTCCCTCAAAATCGAATAATTGCTGGTAAATATATATCGCCGGCGCCTTATCGCGGATCAATATGGCTTCTTTGGTCCATTTATCCAGATAGGCCGCGGCCCGGGTGTATTTGTTGTTTTGTTGATTGTCGCCCTTTTTTTCCTGTCCCAGGATTATCCGGATGAGGTTATGCGCGCCCTGGCGATAGAATTGAGATTGCTGATATGTGGATATGACATCGTAGGGCGGGGTTACTACCAGGGAGATTTCTTTGATTTTTTTTAAATTATAACGTAAGGCCGGGAATGCTTTTATGGTAGCCATTATTTTCCCGGGCCTTTCCTTGTCAGAAAGGAAAGCCTGTCCCTGGGGATTAACAGAAAAAAAGAGCCGAACGCCGAACCGTAAAGATCCACCAGCCAATCAGAAAAATCCGCTGTTCTTCCGATAATAAACCCCTGGTGAAATTCATCGCTGGCTCCGTAAGCTGCCGCTATCAAGAGAGCGATTAATTTTAAGCTGGTAAGATTAAACTTTCCCGATAAGGCCGGGATCCCG
>Ga0209211_10003299_pt1 | contig 26528 bp, 30 predicted proteins | sample RifGroA2_FD_183992 | JGI IMG/M metagenome (GOLD analysis project Ga0209211, IMG submission 183992) | Groundwater microbial communities from Rifle, Colorado, USA - Groundwater A2 (SPAdes) (version 2) | ecosystem: Environmental > Aquatic > Deep subsurface > Groundwater | place: Rifle, Colorado...
CGATGCGCCGGAAGAATGGATCGTACGATCTCGTATGATACGAATTCGCAGGATAAGCGAGGGCAAGGAGTAGGATGACCTCCCGGCGGCTCCCCTATGTGTGGGACTACGACATCGACGAGGACCGGTTCCGGGAGATGCTGGCCGGGCGATACCGCATCAGTTCCCTCGACCGGGACTGGGCATGCGTCCGGCTGCTCGAATACGCCCCTTGGCCGGAAATCGTCCGCCTGCTCGGGTTCAAGGACCTCCTCGCAGGCTGGCCCCGGTGGCGAGGGCGCATCCGTTCCTCCAGCCGGAGGCGGGGGTTCGATTTCCTCGCGGAATGGCTGCCGCGACGTCACCCGGAGTTGCTGCGGTAGATGGACAAGGAATACTACTTCCGCGTGCTGTACCCTCTCCAGGACCGGGTGATCGGGATCCTGTCCGGGCTGGAGACGGAATTTTACCTGACCGGCGGCACGGCGGCCTCCCGCGGGTATCTGAACCACCGGTTTTCGGACGACCTGGATTTCTTCGTGAACGACGACGCGCGTTTTGTGTTGTGGGCGGATCGGATGGTCCAATCGTTGTCCCGGGTTCCCGGTTGGCGTCTTGACGTAACGCTGAAGGAGGAACGGTTTGTCCGCGTCGGTATCCGCGATGGAGAGACCCTGCTGAAAGTGGAAATGATCAACGATGTCCCGGCGCGCTCGGGAGAGATCAGGGAGCATCCCGTCCTCGGCCGCCTCGACAGTCCGGGAAATATCCTCGCCAACAAGGTGAGCGCCCTCCTCGACCGTGGGGAGCCCAAGGATCTTGCGGATATCTGGGGATTCTGCTGCCGGATGGGGTTGTCGCTCGACGATGCGATCCGGGGGGCGCAGAGCAAGGCCGCCGGCGTCTTCCCGGCCGACCTGGCCCGGGCTCTCTGTTCGGCGACCACCTCCGACTGGGAATTGATCCGCTGGATCGAGGCGCCGGACGTCGAACGATTCAAGGCGGATCTGGACCGCCTTGGGGAGTCCCTTATCCTTGGGTAGCGGCGTCCCGATCAGGTGCAAGAGCGCGGTGCGACGGAAGGGGAGGTCATCGCAACAATCGAGCGTGGGGAACGTTTCTCCGCAAAACATGGCAGGACAGGGTTCCGCTGCAACGGGACCGTCTATGGCGTCGAGTTGCTGAACGCCAATGAACAACTGACCGGGGACCAGGGCGCATTGATCGTCGAATCGGGTGGCCGGCGCCAGAAAATCCCCTTGGTGGCATGAAGCGGCAGGTGAAAATGAATAGTCTTCGGCGCCTTCTTTGGACCGTCCCGGTTCTGCGGTTCGGCGCCGCGTCCACCTTCGCGGTCCTGATCGCGACGTCCGCGCTCATAGCCGGGTCGAACACGGAGGCTGCGCTTTGACAGGTCGCCGCCAAATGGGTAGGATGGTGGGGTAATGTCGTTACCCCATCCAGGGAGATGACCCGATGCCGACCTCCGCGCGGAAGCTGAACTTCATGATCCGGAACGAGATCGCCCGGGATCTCGAGGCGCTGGTCCCCGCCGGTGAGCGCAGCCGGACGGTCAACGAGGCTCTCGCGAAGGAACTCCTCTCCATCCGGCGGAGGAAGCTGACCGAGCGGATGCGAACGTTGCGGAAGAAAGGCCCGGCGATCTCCACGGAGGACATCGTCGCCGCGTTGCGGAAGGACCGGGAGAGCCATTGAGCGCATCGGCGGGGAATATCATCGTCCCCGACGCATCGGTCCTGCTGAAATGGGGGTTGGACCTCTTGGGGGAGGATGACCGGGAACAGGCCGCTCTGCTCCAGGAAGAGTGGCTCGACGGTCGGGTCGATCTCCTCCTCCCCCGCATTTGGGCGTTCGAGGTCGGAAACGTGCTTGCCCTGAAAAAACCCGCCCAGGCCGAAGAATTGATGGAAATTTTCCTCGGCTACCGGCTCCCCGAGGCGGAAACGACCCCGGAACTGTGCCGCGCGACGTTTCGCCTGATGAAGGCGTGCCGGGTGACGTTCTACGACGCCGTGTACCATGCCGTCGCCCTGCTCCGCAAGGGAGTCCTGGTCACGGCGGACGAGGCCTATTTCCGGAAGGCGGGGAACAAGGGCCGTGTCGTCCTGTTGCGCGATTGGGGGATCGGCAGAAGACCGCAAAATGGTTGAGATGACGGATATTCCCTTCGGAAGGCAAATGATGACGAAACGCTCGCGACTTCCCAGGAACGTCCCTCGTAAGGCCGCCGGCGTGCTGATCGTGGTGTTTTGATGCCGGCCATGGAAGAGCGCCCCCACATGGAAACCCGGGAAGACGAAATCGACCTCGGGATCTACTTCGCGATCCTGCGCAAGGAATGGTGGAAGATCGCCCTGTTTTCCCTGGCGGTGGGCGTGGCCACGCTCCTCTACATGTTCACGAAGCCGAACATCTACCAGGCAGCCGCGGTCATCACCCCCTCCGTCGATGAAAAAAAGCAGAATCCCGCCTTGGGGGCGCTTGCTTCTTTCGGGGTAAGTGTCGGCGGGCCATCCAGTATCGAAGACCTAGATACCCTCTTCAAAAGCAACGACCTCGCCGTGCGCGTTTTCAGGAAATACAACCTGTGGCCGATCCTCCTTGCGGACAGGTTCGATCCCGCGACCGGAAAGGCGAACCCTGGGTGGACGGACCGTCTCTTTGGTAATGAGAAGGGACCGAAGCCGCCCGGCGACTGGGACGCCATACGTGCAGTGAAGGATCGCCTGAAAGTTTCTGTCAACAAGAAGGCCGGAACGGTTTCCGTATCCTTTGAATCTCCCTCCGCGGACGGTTCCGCGAACATCGTGAAGTATTTCCTCGACGAAGGGAAAAACCGCCTTCAGGAAGAGGCGCTCGATCGTGCAACGAAGAACAAGAAGTTCATCGAGGAACAGATCGGGAAGACGGTAGACGCGCTGAATCGCGATCGGCTTTACTCCCTGCTGGGCCAGGAAGTTGAGCGGGAGATGATGGCCAGGAACCGGGAACAGTTCGGGTTTCGGGTGATTGATTCACCGCGGGTCCCGGACAGGAAATTCAAACCCAAAAGGAGCCAGAGCGCAATTCTGGCGATGGTTCTATCGTTCTTCGCGGGATGCGTATTTTTCATTGTACGAGAAAAATCTAGCTCGGCCTTCTTGGATAAATGACTGAATCGTTTTCAACCAATATACAAGAACCGGTGCTCATCATCGAGCCCGGCCGCACTGAGAAAAACTACTGGGCCGACCTCTGGCGCTACCGTGAACTTTTTCTGATCCTGGCCTGGCGTGATATTTCCGTACGATACAAGCAGACCATCATCGGGATTCTCTGGGCCATTATCAGGCCCTTCCTTACGATGGTCGTCTTTACCGCCATTTTTGGCCGCATCGCCAAACTTCCGAGCGATGGAAACGCACCTTACGCCCTGATGGTCTTTGCCGCCATGCTCCCCTGGTCTCTATTCTCAAACGCACTGAGTGAATCGTCCAACAGTCTGATCAGCAATGCCAATCTGATCGGCAAGGTTTACTTCCCCAGACTGATCATTCCCGCAGCGACCCTGGTGACCGCTTTCATAGATTTCCTCATCAGTTTCATTATCCTCATAGGAATGATGATCTATTATCAATTCGCACCCGGCTGGCACATGCTGTTGCTTCCGTGCTTCATCATCCTGGCCTTGTTGGCAAGCCTGGGCCCCGGTCTCTGGATAACGGCGCTCAACGTGAAATACCGGGATTTCCGCTATATCATCCCGTTTGTGGTGCAGTTCGGTCTTTATGTTTCTCCCGTAGGATTCAGCAGCAAGATTGTTCCGGAACAATGGCGGCTGCTTTATAGCCTCAATCCCGTGGTAGGGGTAATCGACGGTTTCCGCTGGTGCATCCTGGGTGGCAATAGCCCCATTTACATGCCCGGCTTCCTGCTCAGCCTCGCCATCATTGCCCTCTTCCTCTACCTGGGCGTAACCCATTTCCGCAAAATGGAAAAATTTTTTGCAGATCTTATTTAGAAAAAGGGATCATGTCCGACATCGTCATCCAAGCTGAAACCCTTGGCAAAATGTATACCATCGGCCACCAAGCTGAAAACGGCCGCTATGTGGCTCTGCGCGATGTGCTGATGCAGAATGCCCGAACCCTATGGAGCAAGACAAAAGACCTGGCAACGGGGAAGCCCATCATACAGGGCGACACGATGGAAGAGATGTGGGCGCTCAAGGAGGTGAGTTTTGAGATCCGACGCGGAGAGGCCGTAGGCATCATCGGCCGCAACGGGGCCGGAAAAAGCACACTGTTAAAGATTTTAAGTCGTATTACCGAGCCTTCAACCGGACGGGTGACCATCAAGGGCCGCGTCGCCAGCCTGCTTGAGGTGGGTACAGGCTTTCACCCGGAACTGTCCGGGCGGGAGAATATCTATCTGAACGGCACTATTCTGGGAATGACCCGCGTAGAAATTAAACATAAGTTTGACGAGATCGTAGCCTTTGCAGAAGTTGATAAATACCTTGACACACCGGTAAAGCGGTACTCCAGCGGGATGTATGTGCGCTTGGCTTTCGCCGTAGCCGCGCATCTGGAGCCCGAAATATTGGTCGTGGATGAGGTCTTGGCGGTGGGAGATGCTGCGTTTCAGAAGAAGTGCCTGAGCAAGATGGGTGATGTGGCGATGGGAGGAAAGACGGTTTTATTTGTAAGTCATAATATGGGTGCCATTCGCAGTTTGTGTGGTAACGCAATGTGGTTAGATAATGGGTATATGCTGAAAGCAGGCAGAACGAACGAAATTATCAGTGAATACGAAGAGAGTGTTACTGGGCTTTTTACTGAATCCCCCTGTGTTGCAGTGCGAGATCCTGCATATATCAAGGGTTCAGGGTTGCACTTTAGCCATGCTGAAGTGTTGGATAGCGAAGAAGTGCATGCTGACAGGTTCATATACGGTCAAGTACTTGTATTGAATGTAAGCCTTGGCGGCCAAATGATGGGTGGAGTGTTCAGCGGAGAATTCTACATCTATAATGAGTTGGGTATACTCGTTTCTGTTGGCGCGTCAGGTCCTTATCATGGTGAGTATTTTAGTAGCAAGGTCAGAAGGCTGAGGATAGAAATTGGTCCTCTTACGATTACCAGCGGAAGGTATAGGATTTCGCTAAGTTTGATGGCTGGACATGAACGAGTTGATACTTGGGAAAACGCAATTGCCTTTACGGTTACTGAATGCCAACCTTTTTTAATGAGCTGGGAGATACCATCGTACAGGGAAGGGGTATGTATCCTTAAACAGTCTTTTCATGCAATTGACTAGACATTCATGCAATATTTGTAACAATAAGAACATAATATTACTCAATAAAAGGGATCGAAGATGTCAATTAATGTTTTAGTAACCGGTGGTGCGGGATTTTTAGGTTCTATTCTCTGTGAGCATTTATTGAAAAATGACTACAGTGTTACCGTGCTTGACAATCTTGCTCATGCGCAGGGTTCGCTTTTTCATCTTTGTGCGCACGAGAAGTTTCATTTCGTTCGGGGAGATGTACGGGATGAAAAAACAATTGATAAACTTATTAAGAATGTTGATGTCATAATTCCCTTGGCGGCTATCGTAGGCGCACCAGCATGTGACCGTGATCCGTGGGCGGCTACGTCCGTCAACCTTGATGCAATAAGAATGATAAACCGACTTCGAAGCCAGTCGCAATTGGTTATTTATCCTACTACAAATAGTGGTTATGGCACCAAAACTGGAGATGTATTCTGCACAGAGGAAACGCCGCTTGAACCCATAACGCGTTATGGGCAGACGAAAGTCGATGCGGAGTTGGATCTACTCAACAGCCCAAACACTATTACACTGAGATTAGCCACCGTTTTTGGCATGTCACCCCGGATGCGCATAGATCTTCTTGTGAATCATTTTGTATATGCTGCTGTTACAGATGGCTATATTATTGTTTTCGAAAAAGACTTCAAACGAAATTACGTTCATATTCGCGATGTGGCCGATTGTTTTTGCTACTGTATTAAGAACGCGGGCAAAATGAAAGACAGGCCTTATAACGTTGGACTTGATGCGGCAAATCTTTCCAAGGAGCAATTGGCGCTAAAGGTGAAAGATTATGTTCCAAATTTCTTCATTCATTTTTCAGAAGTGGGCAGCGATCCGGATAAGCGAAATTACGTTGTTTCAAATCAGCGTTTGCGGGAAGCTGGTTTTGAGGCAAAGAGATCCATCGATGACGGGATTAAGGAATTATTAAAGGGCTATCGGATGCTTGGCAGAAGCTCGTTTAAGAACATATAAATCGCAAATTCACAATGATTATCCCTTCGAATATGAATGTGGCGATACTTGTGGGTGGCCTAGGGACACGGTTGCACTCTGTTGTTAATGATCGCCCCAAAGTTATGGCGTTGATTAATGGTCGGCCTTTTTTAACCTACATTTTAGATCAAATAAACGATGCAGGTTTGAAGGATGTTGTTCTTTGTGTGGGATACATGGGAAAATACATAGAATCAGAAATCGGACTTACATATAGAAACCTGTCTGTGCGCTATTCATACGAATGTGAACCACTTGGTACAGGTGGGGCGCTCCGCAATGCGAATGATCTTTTAAACTCTGGCAGCATATTAATAATGAATGGCGACTCCTATTGTAAATGTAACTTAGATGAATATTGGTCTTTCCATGAACATAATAAGGCCTTGGCATCTATTCTTTTGACTTTTGTTGGCGATAGCAGCAGGTACGGCCGCATTAGCATGGATGATCATCATCATGTTGTAGTATTTGAAGAAAAAGGATCATTTACAGGCCCTGGATGGATCAATGCTGGGATCTATTTAATGGAAAGAGAGATCATCTCTGAAATTCAAGACAAGCGATTTGTGTCGTTGGAAAAAGAAATTTTCCCCTCTATGATTGGAAAAGACTTCTATGGTTTCATGAATGACGGCCATTTTTTAGATATTGGTACACCTTACGACTTCGCTAAGGCAGGAGGCTTCTTTAAACAAATATGATAATTACTAGAACCCCATATCGCATCTCGTTTTTTGGTGGTGGTACGGATTATCCGGGTTGGTATCTGAAAAATGGTGGCCAGGTCCTTGCGACCACTATAGACAAATATTGCTATCTAACCTGCCGTTATTTGCCACCATTTTTTGAACATAGAATCAGAATTGTCTATTCAAAAATCGAAAGTTGTTTTTCAATCGATGAAATTCAGCATCCTGCCGTCCGGGAGGGGTTACGTTTTCTAAATATTGATAGAAGTGTCGAAATTCACCACGATGGTGATCTTCCCGCACGTAGTGGCATTGGATCAAGTTCTTCATTTGTAGTTGGCCTCTTGCATGCTTTATATGCTCTCAAGGGCCAGATCATTGATAAACCTCGATTGGCGAGAGAAAGTATTTACCTTGAGCGGCAAATACTTCATGAAATAGTAGGTTCGCAGGATCAGGTCTTGGCAGCCCATGGCGGACTAAACCATATCATATTTTTGCCTAATGGCGAAATCTCTGTAACGCCGATAACCGTCCACAGAACGAGGGTGGAGGAACTTAATTCACATCTGATGCTTTTCTATACAGGGATCAAACGGACGGCGGCACATGTAGCTGAAAGTTATGTAAACGATATAGAATCACGTGGGAAACAGTTGAACGAATTACAAAGGCTTGTTGGGGAAGCAATTTCACTTCTAAATGGAAGTAATAAAATCCTTTTTTTTGGGGAACTCCTTCATGAGGCATGGCAGATCAAGCGAGGGCTGAGTGAAAAAGTGTCAAACGGTCACGTGGATGACCTGTATAACCAGGCGCGCAAAATGGGGGCCATAGGCGGTAAGCTTCTTGGAGCTGGCGGCGGTGGATTTTTACTGCTTTTTGTGCCGCCGGATGCACAGAAAAAAATTATAAAAAAATTTAATAAGCTGATTTGCGTTCCGTTTCAGTTTGAATATGCTGGAAGTCAAATTATATTTTATGATCCTCGGGATAATCACCCTGACTTGGACGAAAAGCGTGGGAAGAACCTAATTAATCCTTTTCAGGAAATGAAAGTTAAAAGCATTAAACAGTGACTATGGATCTCAAAAAGTATCCACATAAACTACTTGTAAAGTTGTATTTTGATATGCTCAGGATTCGTAAGGTCCAGTTACATATTGAATCCCTTTATCATTTGGATGAAATGAAGACCCCGATTCATTTGAGCATCGGGCAGGAGGCTATCGCTGTTGGTGTTTGCGCGAACCTGCGCCAAAACGATTACATTTCAAGCAGCCATCGGAGTCATGGCCACTATCTGGCGAAAGGTGGTGACCTGAAAGCCTTGATTGCCGAGCTTTACTGCCGGGAAACGGGTTGCTCAAGGGGCAGGGGGGGGTCGATGCACTTGGTCGATACCTCGGTGGGGCACATGGGAAGTTCATCTATCGTGGGCGGTGGTATACCCATTGGTACGGGCTTGGGTCTTGCTATCCAAATGAAGGCAGAAGACAGGATTAGTGTTGTCTTTTTTGGTGATGGAGCGGCAGAGGAGGGTGTCCTTTATGAAAGCATTAATTTTGCAATCCTTAAAAAGCTACCTGTTGTTTTTGTTTATGAGAATAATAACTTCGCGGTGTGTTCCCGTGTGTCCGCACGACAGGCTGGAGAAATAATATTTCATAAGACACCCAATGACGCTATGCCTTCACAAACAGTGAACGGAAATTCTGTGATGGAAGTTTATGAGGCAACACAACAAGCTGTAACCCGCGCACGGCAAAAAGCAGGTCCTTCGTTTATAGAGTGCAAGACTTACCGTATTCGGGGACATGCTGGGGCGGGCTCAGATGAGAAACTCGGTTACCGAACGGCTGAGGAAATATGTGAATGGGAAGCAAAGTGCCCGGTGCGAACTTTCTCGGGATTACTTCTTCGTAATGGGGTATTGAACGAGACAGAAATTCAAGTGATGCAGGAGACCATTGATTGTGAGATCGATGAGGCGTTCCGTTTTGCACAGAGTAGTCCATTGCCGAAACCGGAAGATGTGACAAAATACCTTTTTTGCGATTAAGAAGATGCCTTGGACAAAAAATAAAGCTGAAGTGAATGAGCCTGATTACTATTTCGAATCGAGCGAAAACGTTCGACGCTTATCCTATTCAGAGGCTATACGTGAAGCTCTGGATCAAGCGCTGGGAATGGATCAGCGAGTTTTCATCATGGGACAAGGCGTGGATGATCCAAGTGGCATGTTCGGCACAACGTTAAATCTCCACAAGAAATACGGGAGCCAGCGAGTATTTGATACCCCGTTAGCCGAGAATGCCCTCACAGGTATTACCACTGGCGCTGCCATGGGTGGAATGCGCCCAGTATATTTTCACAACCGACCTGATTTTCTTTTTTTAGCGATGGATCAACTGGTGAACCATGCATCCAAGTGGTTTTATATGTTTGGTGGTGCGGTAAATGTCCCGATTGTCTTGTGGGCATGCATAGGCAGGGGATGGGGTTCTGCCGCGCAGCATTCTCAAGCGCTTCAAGGTCTTTTCATGCACATTCCGGGGCTCAAGCTGATCATGCCAAGTACCTGTTATGATTCCAAGGGGCTCATGCTTGCTGCGATTGCGGACAACAATCCGGTCTTGATCATCGAACACCGTTTGAACTTTCGCAATAAAGGGTGTGTTCCAGAAGAGCCTTACCGTGTACCTATTGGTAAAGGAATCATCAGAAAGAAGGGGAAGGATATTACGTTTGTCGCTATCTCACACATGGTTACGGAAGCTTACAGCGCAGCAGAAGAATTATCAAGGGAGGGTATAGAGGCAGAAATCATTGACCTAAGAACCCTCCGCCCATTAGATGAAGAAATTATCCTGAATTCCGTGTCAAAAACAGGCCGCTTATTAATTGCTGATTGCGGTTGGAAAACTGGAGGAATAACGGCAGAAATATCTGCGATGGTAGCGGAAAAGGGGTTTGAGCTTTTAAAGGCACCTATTCGCCGTGTTGCATGTCCAGACGTGCCGACCCCCTCTGGTTTTACTTTAGAGGAGGGATTCTACGTTGGCAGCAATGATATTTTAAATACTGCCCGCGAGATTTTTCAAATACGCGCATGAGTATGGCCACCCTAAATCGTCGCTTAGATATTATTTTTGTTGAACCAGATTCTTCGGCAAAAGCTTATCAAGATCTAAGTAAGACATATTCGGCGATAGAAACTCCAACATGGAGTCTATTACTCGCCCAGTCCTGTCGCAGCAAAGGTTTTGGCGTTGCTATCCTGGATTGTAATGCGGAACACTTAACCGATGTACAAGCTATACAAAGAATCCGTGATGCTAATCCCCGCATGGTATGTTTTGTATTATATGGTCAGAATCCTAATTCCGGTACGACAAGCATGATTGGTGGGACTCGCCTGTGCGCCGAACTTAAGCAAGCCTATCCGGAGTATCCAACTTGTTTTGTGGGCTCGCACGTCAGCGCATTACCAAAAGAGGTGATATCTTATCCTTTTATAGATATGGTCCTTCTTAACGAAGGAGTGTATGCATTGCACGATCTATTACGTTCTGACTTGAACGACGATCTGTATAAAATTAACGGTATAGGTTATAAAAAAGACGGCCATATTGTCCTTAATCCACCGCAAAAAATTGTGCCGCATAACAAAATGGACAATGACTTGCCTGGCTATGCTTGGGATTTGCTGCCCTACAATAATAAACCATTAGATCTTTACCGTTCGCACTTCTGGCATACGAACTACAATCATGAACAACGAACCCCCTTTTCTGCCCTATACACATCACTTGGCTGTCCTTTTAAGTGCGATTTCTGCATGATCAATATCCTCAATAGGGTGGATAATTCTGATGATGTAACTTCATCAAATTCGTCTCATATTCGATATTGGACCCCTGAGCTTATGTTACGTGAATTTGATAAACTTGTCGAAATGGGTGTGCAGACAATAAGAATATCGGATGAAATGTTTTTCCTGAACAAAAGGCACTTTGAACCTCTGATCAAAGGGTTAATCGAGCGTGATTATGACTTAAAATTATGGGCTTATACTCGTGTGGATACTATACAGCCAATATATTTGGATATGTTTAGGCAAGCGGGGATAAAATGGTTGGCAATTGGTTTTGAGGCAGGCAATGAGCTTGTAAGACAAGAAGTTTCGAAAGGCAAGTTTAATGAACTTGATATTAGGGAAATAGTTAAATTAATTGATGATCATGGGATTAATGTTGCCGCAAATTACATCTTTGGTTTTCCAATCGACAATTTTAAGACCATGCAACAAACGCTTGATCTGGCATGTGAATTGAATACCGCTTTTGCTAATTTCTATACATGTATGGCCTTGCCCGGCAGTCCATTATATTTAAAAGCAATTAATAATGGTTGGAAATTGCCTGATTCTTACGAAGGATATGCCTTCTTCTCTTATGACTGCCTGCCGTTACCTACAGATTATATTAGCGCTGCTGATGTTCTGAAGTTTCGCGATGAAGCATGGCAAACGTACCATACTCGCACGGAATATTTAGACCTTATTCAACGAAAATTCGGAAAGGAGCAACGCAATAATATTGAAGACTTAACGAAAATTAAAATTAAACGAAAATTACTTGGGGACTGAGCGAAAACGCAATGAACACAAATAGTTCTATATATGTTGCTGGGGGTAACACCCTGATTGGTGCGGCAATTCAGAGAGCTTTAGAAAAATATGGCTACTGTAATACTTTTAGCGAAAAAGGCGAAGATCTGAAAAATGTCACGCAGATTGACGCACTTTTTCGTGAAAGAAAACCCGAGTTCGTATTCCTTGTGGCAGGGAAAACCGGTGGTATCGCTGCGAACATAAAGCATCCTGCAGACCTAATGCTGGATAATATTTTAATCACATGTAACATTATAGAATGTGCTCGCCGCCACGGTGTTAAAAAATTGCTCTATCTTGCCAGTTCGTGCAGTTATCCACGAGATTGTGCTCAGCCTATGAAAGAGGCTTCTCTTCTCGCAGGCCGTCTTGAACCGACCAATGAGGCTTATGCCGTAGCCAAAATTGCCGGCATCAAGCTATGCCAAGCTTTCAGGTCGCAATATGGTTCCGATTTCATTGTAGGGATTCCAGCCAATGTCCTTGGACCAGGCGATGATTTCAGCGAGGAAGATTCCCATGTGGTGGATGCCCTGATCCGTAAAATGCATGAGGCAAAAGAAAATAATAGAAAACAGGTGGACGTTTGAGGAACAGGGAATCCCGAGCGGGAATTCATCTTTATTGACGATCTGGCCGATGCATGCCTGTTTATTATGGACAATTATGACGAACCGGAACCCATTAATTTGGGAAGTGGCGCGGTCTTTTCCATCCGGGACCTGGCGGAATCAATTCGCGAGGCCGTAGGGTTTCATGGATCGATCGTATATGACGCGAGCAAACCGGACGGGATGCCCATAAAAAGCCTAGACAACAGTAAAATAAGAAATTTGGGATGGTCTCCTCACTTTTCCTTGAGAGAGGGGCTGGCGATCACATATAACTGGTATAGAAATGTAGATTGATAATGCCGAAAAAGAAAAGAGCTATTTGGAGCGATTGCAAATGATAACCGAACAGAACCTGAATATGCCTTTGATGAAAAACAATATTTCCCGCACCGACCTGGACGCGGTGATTGCTTATCTGTCACAAGACGATCCGCCGTTGACCCACTCAAGGCAGACGCTTGACTTTGAGCGTGAATGGTCCGAGTGGCTTGGTGTCAAGGAGATGTTTGGGCCCGGAGAGGTTATTGTTCCACCCCTGACGTGGGTGTCCGACATTGCCGCAGTGCTTCAAAACGGTTATACACCCGTATTTGTGGATATTGACCGGCGCACTTTAGGTATGGACACAACTCATGTGCTGGACAAGCTTAACCCAAACACTCGCGCTGTATTTATAACGCATATCCTTGGCTACAATGCCCTCACACAGCAACTATTGGATGAACTTGAGCATCGCAACATCCCCTTGATTGAGGACGTGTGCGAATCGCACGGTGCGACCTTCAATGGGCGCAAACTTGGCACATTCGGACTGATGTCCAATTTTTCATTCTACTATGCTCACCACATGACCACCATCGAAGGCGGAGTGATATGCACCAACGATCGTACTGTCTATGAAACTGTGCGCATGTTACGCTCACACGGCATGGTGCGTGAATCGACGTTAGGCGAAATCAGGAGTTCGTACATAACAAACCATCCAGATCTGAATCCGGATTTTATCTTTGCCTTCCCTGCTTACAATATGCGCCCCAATGAGATTGGCGCGGTAATTGGCCGTTCGCAACTCAAGAGACTGGATCAGAATAACAAGATGCGCCAGCGCAACCTTGAACTGTTCCTCTCTCGCCTTGACCCGTCCAAATACCAGACTGATTTTGCAGTCGAGGGCAGTTGCAATTATGCTTTTACTCTGGTGCTCAACGAACCTGAGACAGCGCTACGTGATCGCGTTGAACATACGCTGCGACAACATGGCGTCGAATTCCGCCGCGGTCTTTCCGGCGGCGGCAACCAGCTACGCCAACCGTATCTGCGCAGAATCATGGGCAATGAATTTGAGCTCTATCCGAATGTGAATCATGTCCACTTTTTCGGCTGGTATATTGGGAATTATCCGGGGCTGGAAGAGGAAAAGATAGAGGCACTGTGCCAAAGATTGAATCATTTGTGAGCTTTCTTGCTGAGGCAGCCGGCTTAAGCGGAGGAATCCAAGTTTGGAGCGGCGCAATATTATTATAAAATGGTTAAACAAAGTCCCATCCGTGAAAACATTTCTAATCTGGCTTATTTTCCAAAGTAGTGGGCTTAAACGTTTGAGGTTAATTTGTTATCAATTTTATTTCTTCCTGGGGAACACTCAATTTTTCTTAAGCAAATCGCATGGTATCTTGAAAAAAAATCCAACGGTAAAGAGCATAATATTTCTTTTACCTAAGTATGTGTGCGTGAAAAATCTGTATGAACTAAGTCAAGAACTTGTTTTATGTTTTAAAGAATTATACCCCGATATTTTAGTAGAATGTATTTATTTTTATGAGGATGAATCATTAGATGACAAAAAAACTTACCTTAAACGTATAATCACAGCTAATCCATCGCATTTTGTTTATCTATATGGTCCTCATCCTTTGACTTGTAAGCAGATGCAAGATTTTCTGCCTAAAATAGACAGTTATAAGATAATTATTGCTACCGATAGTATTGTAATGGGAGATTCTTATTTCTTAAACATCATAAAAAATGACGTAGATATGATTGTTGGGTTAGATGCACCATTAAGATTTCGTTCAAGAAACTCCAAGCTTATTGGGCCAATACCAAGTGTTATTTCTCAGCATACTTTCGAAAGGCTTATCCAACCAAACCTATCAATCTCTAGAGATATTGATATTTTAATTGCGGGCTTTAAATACCGTAAACGTTTGGATATAGCCAATTATTTACAAAATAATGGTCAAAAAGTAACGATGATAGGTGGAGAATCCGGGAATACTAGAATGTCCTACGATCAATATTTTTTGATTTCGTGCCGGGCGAAAATAAGGATAGTTACATTAACTGCTTACGATGAATTACACGTCCATATGAAGGGGCACATTGCAGAAGCCGTCGCTACAGCATCGCTATTGTTTGTTGATTTCTTGTATCCGATCACAAATTTTTTTGAGGAAGGGAAAGAATTCATACGCTTTGCTTCAATGAAGGAATTGCTTGAAAAGGTCAAGTGGTATCTCAGTAACGATGAAGAACGTATAAAAGTATCTATGGCTGCACATCGTCGATGGATTGAAGAATATTCTGGAGGTAAATTATGGGAAAATATCTTCAGCCAAAGCCTATGATGCGTATTGCGGTGAACTTGACCTGATACAAGGTTGACGCCCCTGCAAGAAGTCACGCTGCCTGTTGGAGGACGAAGTCATCCTCGTGGAGGCTTGGCGTGTTGAACCCGATGAACCGGTTGGTACATTCGACCAGAACCGACTCGAAGGCCGCATGAAGGCCCGCCAACTCGCCATTTGCCACCGGGAAGGCGCCTTTTTCGCAGCCGGGGACACCATTTTCCCCCGGGTGCCGGGACGTCCCGGTCATCCACGTCGCTGCGGCCCGGAAGAGGTTGACACCGAGAGCCTTGAGCATCACCGCGAACCGCACGGCTTTCATCCCCCGGACCCGCAGGTGCTTTACCCTTGTCAGCCGGTCGAAGGCCGACATCGTCGACTCCACGCCCGATCTGTGCCGGTAGCGGTCCTTGAACGCCGTGGTCTTCTGTGCGGCGCGCCGTCTGGCCAACCGCAAGGCCGACTCCGTATAGCGGAACCCGTACCCGTCTCTCACCGGCCTGATCGGACACTCCTTCTTCTTCGGGCACCCCAAACTGTCTCCCGTCCTTTCTCCATGACCACGTTGCACTGCTCCGAGAACACGCGAGAGAGCAGGGAGTACGTCTTCATCGAAGCGACCGCTTCCGCCTTCTCGAACCGGCGAACCAGCACGAACAGATCCTCGGTCACCTGCGAGAGCGTACGGTCCGACTCGGAGGGTTTGACCATCGAGAAGACCGACTGCCCCTTGGAGGAAAGGTACCGCTCACCGAACGAAGTATCGAGGGTGGCGAACAACTTCGGTTCGCGCCTCTTGAGGTTCGTAAGGAATCCGGTGATCACGCGGACGAAAATCCCGATGCGGCCCAGGCGGCGCATGTCCGAGGTGATGTGCACCGAATCCAGCCGCTGCTTGCTGGTGTCCACGCAGAAGACGGAGGCCAGCTTCTTCGTCACCGTGTCGAAGAGAAGCCGGTCGAGCTTCTTCTCGGCCAGCAACTGCCGCATGGTCCACAGAGTCCGCAGGCAGACGTACTTCCCCTCGTCGGATTCGTCGGAAAGATCGAGGGCGTAGTGCCATTCGGTGTTGAAGGCCAGTTGCCGCACGGTTTCCTCGTCGGTTGTGTCATGCATCGCCTGGAATTGGAAGGGCGACCCAGACGGGCGTGAGATGCAGCGATGATCGCCTCGACCGGCAAGTGGGGCAGGATCTCCTTGCGGAAAAGCCCGGCCCAGGATCGGTCGAGGAGCTTCCTCCGCTTGGGTCCCAGGTACGCCCACGGGTCAAAAAGAGAGCCTGTGCGTCGGTCCCGGACGTGAAACATGAATTCTCCCGTAATGGATTGATATTTAAGGAGAATTGCACCAAAACCCGCCCCGGAAGTCAAGGGGAAAGTGATCGAAAAGCCAAGAAAATCAGCCGGTTGTCAAAGAGCGACTTTTTGCGAGGGCGTCAACATTGAGTGGGTAACGGGATGTTGATCTTGCCGGCGACGCCGAGTGACCAGCGGTTTATAAGTGATGAACCCTTGTTCGAACACGCCCAACAGCCTCAAGCAGATCCGACACGGGGCGAGAGAAACACAAAAAATCAACTATCTGACGTTGTTTCGCGAGCACTTCATCAAACCGACCTGGATCTTCTTCGAACGACCGGATTCGTTCGATGAGTTGTGCTCGGCTTGTCACGCTAGTCTCCGGAAGCATCAAACTCTTGATTGCAAATTCAGACGGGTTCCCGATTGCAAGACACCCGGCCGAAATGGCTTCGATGGCTGCGTTTCCAAGATGCCTGCGACTACCAAGCCGGACGTAGTATTTGCTCCGCATAAGGGCCGTCAGAATTTCCTCAATGCTACCCTGCGCTATTTCGACAGCCCCAAAAGATCCCAAACACATCAACTCTCGTTTAGAAAATTTGCTTGCGGTTTCTTGCTCCAGAACAATTCCTTTTCGGAGTGGGCCCTCTTCGCAACCAAGGTCGCGAAAGCATCCGACGTACTGCAGAAAATACGGAAACTCAATCACATGCATCGGGGGACGCAGCGATCGTTCCAGACACCGAAACTTCTGATTCAAGAATAGATCGTAACCCGTGACCGGGCGACTCAGCGAGCTAACAGCAGAACGCATTCCGGGTTCCCCGATATAATAACACCAGACAACGTTCGGGTACTTCCGTGTGAGATCAGCCGGCACCGGACATTCGATGCCAATGACAACATCGTATAGGCCCCAATTGACATCGTACACCGACACGCTGAAATCTCCCTGAGGTCTCGTGTGGCCGCGAGCGCCCTCCATGAAGACCGTCGTTTTCAGCGACTCGTAGTAGCTCAATGGAAAGTGGCGACAGTCGAACCACTTCTCCTTCCAGATACTGCATTCCGGCTGAGGCTCGGTCTTGACTGTCCAGAAATCGGCACCGAGTTTTGTGAGCAATGCCACCGGTCCCGATCTCATCAGGGATGACAACACGGCAGTTCGGGCATCGGGACAGTTCGGGCAGCAGTAAAGGTCTTGGTAAACATCCTGCTTGACCAGTGCGCACCGCATCCCTGCCGCACGCCGCACCGCTTCCTCGACAGACACGAGCGCCGTGCCGACGGTCATCGCTTGCCACGAAACCTCCCCCCGAGCAGCAGCTTCCCGAATAGCACGATGGTACACTCGCCTTACGGCGGCCCAGACCGCACCCACGTAATCCGACCATCCAGGGTCATCCGGTAGATATCCGAGGAGTCCTCTGGTCCGCTTTATAAGCCACTGAAGATTCTTGATTGCGCCTAACATTCTGTGCGCCGATACTCCATCTGTCTTCAACTCCATCTATCTTCAACTCCGCCTACTCCCTCGTTGCGACCATCAGCAACTCTTCATCCGGCAGCCAGAGGAATTCTGGCGTATCACCGTCGTAGGGGGCCACTGCTGAGGAGAACGCCTTGCCAACTTTGGCAGAGGAAAAGAGCGGATTGAAGCCGTAGTGTCCGATGTTCCGCTGGAACCAGGCGGCATCCAAAGCCAAATTATGCTCGCGACTGATCATGTATGGCCATACCCCACGCCATTCTTGGGCAAATCGGCAACCGGAGTTGGGTACTAACACCACGAGTTTCCCCCCTTGCCGGAGGAGTCGGCTAAATAAACGCAGTGTACGGTCAATCTGCGGCAAATGTTCCAAAACATGGCTGGCGACCACAAAGTTAAAACTGGAGGAACTGAAACTCTCCAATTTCGCGTGGTCCGTAATAATCTCCACGCCCAGTTCGAGCGCGCCCAACGCTGCCTTCGGCTTCGAGATCTCGAAGCCAACAGCGTCATAGCCGGCATCCCTAAACTGCCGCACACCGTAACCCCACGAGCAGCCATAATCTAATAAGCGCCCCCGATTGAATGTCGTCAAGAGAGCAGTCAGCCGGCAGGCATCATAATTCGTCCCCGCAAACCTATTATTCATCAGACTCCGCACCACCTGAACATCGGGCAGATCGTCTCCCGATGTATCCGTTCGTTGCTGGTAGAACCATTCGCTCCACCCTTCCTCCTGCTTCGGATACCTGAACTTCAGGAGACATTCCTCGCACCTCATGAGCGTCAGAACGAGTAACCTCCTCCCGAGTGCAGTCGTTCGCGAACTCCCGCAGTGAGGGCAAGTACGGGGCTGCCTCAGCGCTCTTTGAAGAACGGCCCACGCGATGAACGCAACCGCCGAGCCCAATAATCTCGGGTTCTTCGCATAGGACGCAAGTTTACGCGCCACCCCCATTTCAACACAACTCCTCTCGGAAAAAGACACAATCGCATTGCAGCAGGTGTCCAGTCCGAGGATCGGACATGCCCTCCTCGATATTCACAAGGCGATACCCCTTGCCCAACATCAAACCGATCATCTCGTGCGCAAGCGCCTCACCTTCGTACATCTGCTCCAAGGACAACTCCATCTGAACACCTGCGATGCGAGGAAGAGACTTTTCTGCGCCGCGGATAACCTTTGCTTCGTATCCTTGCGTGTCCACCTTCATGAACACGCGGTCTCCATCTCCACAGTAGTCGTTGAAGATGTTGTCCACCGTCTTCACGACAACTGTTTCCTGACTCGTATAAGCCGTATTTGGCGCAAGTTCAAGATGCTTGGAACGCATAGCTGCGAAGGAGCTTGAGAGCGTAAATGCCCCAGAAACATTGATGTCCATTTCTCCATTCTCGTCACTAATCCCCATGCGCTCTACGCTCCAGTCCGGTCGTCGCGCAGCGTTCTTGCTCAGTTCATTGTACGCAGACTGCACAGGCTCGAAGGAAGCTATTCGCCCTTTATAACCGTAAATCTGAATATTCATTGCAAACTGGCCGCTGTTCGCGCCGATATCAAGCAGCAGGTTTATACCGTGGGTCTGAAACAGCTTCATCAGCCTGCCCATGGGGAAAAATGTCATGGGGTGAAGTCCGTATCCAAAACGCGCTAAGATCCTGCGTATAGTGTATTTCACCGTTGCGTTCATTGTAAGCGTCTTCCTTTCCAGAAAATATATTTCGTTGACCTTTAACTCCAGGTATACACACTTTGATTTACTAAGTGAAATATGAATCCATTACCTTCGAAAAAATGTTTTAAGTACAGCCAGAATCTTATGAACCAGATCATATATAAAAAGTAAACCATTCATTGTATTCCCAACACCGATATCCTTTCTTATCCAAAACATCTGAATGACTGATGCCATTAATGAAGAGTTAGAACTAGCGCCACCCGTTCTGAAATTAACTAATATTTTATCCAAATAGGAAAATTTCTTCTTGATTAATATCAATTGTAGCAGAAATTTGAGATCTGCAGCTGTCGAGTAATTGATATCAAATGAATAATCTAGATAAACGTCGCGCGTTACAAACGTAGCAGGATGATTTATCTTAAAGATACCATATTTAACAAGCGGCCAAGAAATATTAGGTTTTACCCTCACAAATTCAGATGAATTTTTCCAGATCATCATATCGCCAGTGACTACATCACAAGCCTGAGCGACAAAGGTGGCAACAACTAATTCAACAGTATCTGGCTCGTACCAATCATCTGAATTTAGGATCCCAATTATGGACCCTCCCGCCAAGTTAATACCTTTATTCATGGCATCATATATTCCATTATCTGACTCACTAATCCATAGTTTCACAGCAAATTCATATTGTTTAATAATCTCTAAAGTCCCGTCAGTTGAACCTCCATCAATGATGATGTACTCGATATTTTTATAGCTCTGGGATATGATAGACTCAATGGCACATTTGAGGTATTTCGCCCCATTTCTCACAACTGTGACTATGGTTACAAGCGGGAAATTCGAAATCTTCTCACTTATGCAGGATGAAGTTACACCATCACTGCCTTCCTGGCTGCATGGAACAACTAATTTATTGCTCATCCAGTTCATGCGTCCCTTGAGTTTAAAAGAGTTGGCTTACGGCCCAATTGTTCCTCACTATTTGTTGGACTTGATAACACCCCTGCCGCGGATCCGGCAAATAACACATAGAACGGAGCCACTATTGAAAAGTTCGCGTGAACCAGAAGACAAAGCGTGATGAGAGGAAATGCATGAAGAATCGCCAATTTGTCAGAAGACTTCCATATATTTTTTAACGCAACATAAATTACACCTAATAGAAAGCTGAAAAAAACAATAAAGTTGAAAAATCCAGTTTCCTGCAATACAAGAAAAATACCGACGTCAATAATATAACGATCAGGCACCAATTCATATCCACTTGAGAAGATAGCTGGACCTGTTCCAAATAAAATAGAATTCAGATTAACATTTGAAAAACTTTCAGTCATCACGTCATAAGCTATAGGCATATAATAATTAATGGCCGAAGTATCGTTGATAATTTCAACTTTATAAATAGCATAAAGTAAAGGTAATGTGCTTAATAATAACAAAAGTGATTTGAAAAGCGATTGCTTCCTTTTTGGGAGATTCAGTAACAATATAAATACTGAGATTGGAATTATGACAGACGTAGATGCTGATAATAAACCAGCAAAAAAACACACGAAACCCATCACATAGAGCATTATGCGGTTAATGCCAGAAATAAGACCAGCAAAGCACAGAATTGAAACAAGTACGAAGACTGCTCCAGATGATCCGATACCGCCGCCTGTTAGTAAATTAATTCTAAATACATCACCTAATACTATCACGGCGCGACTAGCGTATCGTAAACTTCCTTCTTTATTCCCAGCAGATAAAAATAATGGTTGAAGATATTGTTCATTAGACGGAATTTTTATAATACTAAAGTATTGTGATAAAGCCAAACACGCAACAAATGTAATTGAGATCACAAAGATCCGTAAAGCATGTTGAGGCAGCATGCCATCATCTAAAGAAGCGCGGATCATTACAAAAAGGAATAGTAATGGGAGAAAATAGGTTCTTATTAAAATTGGAATATACCCTATGTCAAAAACATGGAAATACAATATTAGCGCTGAGAAAAAAATGTGCAACAAAAGTAGCACTGATAAAGCTAATCTTTTACGTCTCATTGTCAGTTTTGTTGATAATACTTGGAGTATATAGATAATAATAGTGGTAAGAACGATAATATCAGGTAAAACGACAAGAAAAACTCCATCAAAATCAGGTGCTCTTATCACAAACTTAAAAGGAAAAATAGCAAATGGATACAATAAGGTCATATTTTTATTATGTGCTATGTGCACGAGGAATACGCCAATTAGTAATACGAAGCACAACCAACCCGGAAGACCAGCAAATATCACAACAAAGATTAAGACATAAAATATAGTAAAGAACAGAAAGTCTGTTTTTGTTAAATATATATTTTTACTTATCATATTTTATAAAAATCATCCCGGTTCAGTTTTTCTAATGACGATCTCCATCGCATATTATTGTTAGGCCATGGATTGATCCGATAAGATTCTTAAATGTTTTACGTAAATCATACATCGCCCTGATTTGTGCATTAAAACTGCTTTTTATCGTAGCCTTTGTTAATGATTTATCTTTCATATTACTCAACAAAGATAACTTTATCAATGACTTTGCAAAATTTAAATAAATATTAAGCAAATGTAATAACCAATTTTTATAAATTGTTTTTCGTACAAGTCCTAAAAATGATCTGGGCGTTACCTCTGCCAAATATATCCTAAGGATCGGTGCCGCAGCCGATACACCAGATGCCGCATCAAGAATAAACTTTTCAGAAAGCCTAGCTTGGGGAATGAAGTGCTTATATTTTAAGCTTGGCTCATACCAAAGTCGATAGCCAACCAATTGAATCGCAAAGCATAGCTCCGGATCCTCCCCTCCTATAAATCCTTTCTTAAATTGGGTCGATTCTGCACCGCGTGTGGGGTTTAATCTAGGTACAAATCCTCTTCTCTTCGCTTTTAACCAGGCCTCTTTTCTAATAACCGATCCGGCGCCCCAGAACCAGAGTCTTCTCTTGTCTTCCACATAACCCGAATCCTTCCCTTGACTCCCGACGGCGTAGCTGCCTTCATTTTCCGCAAACCAATGTGGCGGTTCAATTTCGCAATGAGCCTCCCCGTATGCCCCTATTACACCTATATCAGGATGACCCTGCAATGTGGTGTGCGCTACAAATACATAGTTCTCAAATACCCAATTATCATCATCTATAATGCAAACCGCAGTGCCGCGTGCCGCATTAAGTCCCGTTTCCAATGCAGGTGTTTTCCCTGGCTTTGTCTCATTGAGGATATGCAAAGATATCGGGTAGTCTTCCCAAACTCTTCTTGCTATATTTGCAGTATCATCCGTTGATAAATAATCTACTATTAAGACTTCCCATGCGATGTTCTCCGTATGTTTCTGGTTCTTTAAATGCTGCAAAGTCTCTGGAAGTCTGACAGCAGAATTATACGTACAAATGAGTATTGTGAGGTCCATATATTTATCGGGAGTTTAAGAGATAATCAGTGATAGGTCCATAAAGGCGTTGGATATGGGTTGCGCTCCTGATTGCGCATTACAAACAATACCCCGCTTTTTGGGCATCGCTGTAAAACAGTTTCACCGTATCCAGCGAATAATCACCCAGTTCCTTCCCGACCAGCGGCAATTTCTTCAAAATGTCATTTGTAACGGTGATTATGTGGCAGCCAATTTCATCTGCCTGGAAAATATTGAGTAGTTCGCGCGGACTCGCCCAGATAAGCTCCGCATTCGGCACGTCTCGCAGCAACTCCACCGCCGCCGCCATAAGCGGCACGGGATCGCGTCCCGTGTCGGCAATTCGCCCTGCAAAAACAGATACGTAAGCCAACGCCCCACCAGTCAGGCATTGGCACAAATCACGCACCTGACACAACGGCAGCATTGCCGTAACATTCAATTTAACGCCCGTGCATGTCAGACGGCGGATAAGGTCATACGCAGGCTCACGTCGAGTATTGGTGATTGGAATCTTAACGTAGACATTCTGGCCCCAGCCGGAAATCTCGATCGCTTGGCGCTCCATTTCGGAAAACTCATCGGAAAAAACCTCAAACGAGATTGGACGGTCAGGGATTGCTTTCAGGATATCGAGCGCGAAAGCACGATAATCAGCGACGGCCGCTTTCCGCATCAGCGTCGGGTTCGTTGTGAACCCCTTGATATAGGGTTTTGCATACATTTCCAGCATTCCGTTCCGGTCTGCACCATCAGCAAAAATCTTCACTTTCAGATCCTGGATGGACTTCACCCGGAAACCTCCCTTGAAGTCGTTCTTATAGTTCTCGTTTCGTCCTCGACAGAACCCAACTTGTCGCCTCAGAGAGAGAACAAACGCACACGTCCGGCCTGTCGGGTCGTCTCTCCTCGTACCCGGCGTCGATGAAAATCGTCGAGCAGCCCGCCCGTTTCCCCGCCTCGATGTCCCGCCAGCGGTCGCCCACCACGAAGCTGTTCGATAAATCTAATCGCGCGTCGCGGGCGGCATCAAGCAGCATACCTGGCTCTGGTTTCCGGCAGTTGCAATGGTCTGCATCATCGTGATAGCAGACCCGAAATTCGTCGATGGGCAGTTGATTGCGGAGAACTGAGTGGATTGCCTCCACCGACTCCCTTGACTGTCTTCCTCTCGCCACGTCCGGTTGGTTCGTGACCACGACAAGCCGAAACCCTGCTGCCGACAGCCGAAAAAGCGCCTCCGGGACGCCCGGGAGGATCTCCAATTCCTCCGGACCAGACGGAGGATACGGCCTTCCGTCCCGGACGGAGGCGCGGTTGATCACCCCGTCCCGGTCGAGGAAAACCGCACGATGGGTCACTTCACCGATTCCCACTTCGTCTGTGCGACCTTCAGCGCCGGGTGCGAGACCAACAGGTGGCCGATGACCGACTGGAACGCTTCGGTGTGTGGTGTCACGTTTCCCGGGTTAACGGAGGGAACGATGACGCATGCGTCGGCGACCTGGGCCGTGTAGCCCCCGTCCCGCCCCACCACGCCCACGATCTGCGCCCCGACCTCTTTGGCATACTGCAGGGCAGTAACGAGGTTCGGGCTAACGTTCTTTTCGAGATTTCCGCCACCAACTGATAAGACAAAGATCATATCCCTGGCTTTCAGCCGGCTCCCTTTGAGCCACTCGACGAAAACGCTCGCCCAACCTTCGTCGTTTGTTCGGGCCGTAAGTTCCGACACATTGTCGGTGGGCGTATACGCCTCGATACCCGCGATTTTCCGGAAGTCGTTCACTGTGTGGGAGCAGTTCGCAGCGCTTCCTCCGACCCCCAGGAAGAAGAGCCGCCCTCCCCGCTCGCGCAGGCCGACAAGAAGGACCGCCATCCGCTCGATAGCGTCGCTATCGAGGGTCGACAGGATCCGGATCGCCTCTTCAATGTGTTGTTTCGCGTAGTTCATCCCTTCGCTTCCTTCCCGGACAGATAGTTTCGCGCTTCTTCCAGCCCCTCGTGGGAGCCGATTTCGTAGAAGCGGCGCGTGACCTCGAACGCGGCCAACTCGCCGCGCGCAAGCAGATCCCGGTAGACAGCCTCCAAGTCAATGTGCTCTCCGGCGGGGTAGGGCGCGAACACGTCGGATCGAAGTGCTCCCAGCCCGTAGTCGATATGCTCCATATCGGGCGTCCGGTTCCTCTTGTCGTAGTTGATGATCTTTCCGTCCCGGTAGACCACGTTGCTCCGGTCCCACTTCCCTGCGTTGCGGAAGACCGCCATCAGCCCCGCCTTGCCGCTTTCGAGGAAGGTCCGCTCCACAGCCGCGTAGTCGCACTCCAGGTAGGTGTCGCCGTAAATGACGAGAAACGCCTCGCCGAGGAAAGGTAGGGCGTTCCGCAGAGCACCTCCCGTACCCAGAAGCTTCGGGCCATCGAAAGAGTACTCGATCCTCATCCCGTGACGGAGGCCGATCCCAAGGGCTTCGCGGACCTTTTCTCCCATGTGCCCGATGCAGAAGACCACCCGGGTAACCCCATTGCGCCGCAGCAGCTCCAGTTGGTGCTCTGCGAACGGTTTCCCCGCGACTTCCACCAAAACCTTGGGAATCGTTTCTGTGATCGGCTGGAGGCGGGTAGCAAGTCCACCTGCCAAGATTGCTACCGGAAGGGTCATGCCAAGAGGATCTTGGTCCCCTCGAAATCGAAGCGGAAGCGGACTTCCTCCAGCCCTGCCCGCGCCATCGCGTGGCGGAGCTTGTTGCGGTCCTGTGCGTAGAACATGAGGAACCCTCCGCCGCCGGCACCTACAAGTTTTCCGCCAACGGCCCCGTTGGCTCGCCCAAGCTCATACCATTCGTCCACCTGCGGGTTGCTCATCCCACTAGACCGCTTTCTCTTGTGAAGCCAATGCTCGTGCAGTATCTCGCCAAACTCGGCGGAACGGCCGGATTCCAGTACCTTCTGGCTTCGGTAACCCAGTTCCTTGACGTAATGGAGGTTGTTCAGCATCTCAGCGTCCGCCTTTCGGCTCTTGTCGTCCTGGTCCTTGAGGATGCTGCCGGCACTCCGGGCGTAGCCGGTAAAGAAGAGCAGGAGGTTGTCCTCCAGGTCGAACAGGGTATCCATGGAGATGTTGAGCGGGAACGCCTCAACCTCGTCGTTTCCGTTGAACCGGAAGCAGGTGATGCCGCCGTAGGCGGCGATGTACTGGTCCTGCTTTCCGATCGGTTCCTTGAGCCGGTTGATCTCTATGTCGCACGCGATTGCGGCCAGTTCACTCGGGTGGAGCAGTCTCCGCCGATGGGCGTACAATGCCTTGAGCAGGGCGGTGGTGAAGCTCCCGGAAGACCCGAGGCCCGTGCCCGAAGGGATGTCGGCGAGGGTCGTGATCTCCAGTTGGGGCGTCTTAAAGTCCAGAATCCGGATCGCCTCACGGATAATCGGGTGGTTCACCGCATCAACTTGTTCCACGTGCTCGAGCTTCGAATACTTCAGGAATATGCCGGGCACGAATGGACGCATGATGGTTACGTATACGTACTTGTCGATCGCCGCCGCGATCAGGAATCCCCCATGCTCGCGGTAGTAAGAAGGGAGATCAGTCCCCCCCCCGCCGAGGGTAATGCGCAAAGGACTACGGGCGATGATCATACCCGGACCCCGTGTAGATATTTTCGACGATCC
>Ga0209211_10003300_pt1 | contig 26524 bp, 27 predicted proteins | sample RifGroA2_FD_183992 | JGI IMG/M metagenome (GOLD analysis project Ga0209211, IMG submission 183992) | Groundwater microbial communities from Rifle, Colorado, USA - Groundwater A2 (SPAdes) (version 2) | ecosystem: Environmental > Aquatic > Deep subsurface > Groundwater | place: Rifle, Colorado...
CTGCCGCCCGGCCACGTCCACCGCGGGGGAAATGCGTTTAAGGTAGAGCGCGGTCTGCCCCCCGGTCACCAGGCAGACCAAAGTGGAAGAGAACAACGCCGCCAGCAGCAGGAAGGCCTTATCTGAAAGACTTTTTAGCCCGAGAAAGGAAAACAATGTTACGGAATTTTCACTCATAAAACACCCCTGCTCGCATTATACCTAAATCCGCCAAATCCGGATACGCGTCCTAATTCCGGGATAAGGTCACGGCAAAGGCTAACGAAGTGCTAGAACACCAGAACCTTGTCGGACCAGGCGGTCCATTCCGTAAGGATTGCCATGGTACCGCGCTTTGCTCCTTCGGACAACATTTCATCGGTAATGCCGCGCGCATCCATGCAGGAGCCGCAAACGCTTACTTCGCCGCCCTGCTTGCTCACTAATCTGAGCATATGCTCGATGTTGTAATAGCCCTGCGGAGTTTTTTGACCCTTCACGGCACAAGGGGCCGCGTCGCCCATCAGGAACACGCGTATCTGCTCTCCCTGGCCCTTAGCTAAAGATACGGCCAGCCGCAAGCCGTTATAGCTTTTCTCACCGCCATAAGGCTGCTCGTTCAGTATAAACAGGTTTTTCATTACCGCCTCCTTATTTTCGGTACCATGGAGCTGCTATTGCCCCCAACCGCTTATTACCATGCGAAACTCACCACGGCCAGCCTCTTCAACAGTATCATATCCCGCTCTCTTTTGTTCTGGCATTGTGGTATCACAGTACCACAATACACACAAACCGGTCAACATTCCGGCTTTTGCCCCGGTTTTTCCGGCAACCTCCCGCAGAAGCTGCCGCAAAGGTAAAATGTTTCATCGCAGCCCTTTCAGAATTCCACGGTGGCGAGATACCGAAATCCCCTGCCGGGGACGGATTGCAGGCGCGCGGCCAGCGCGGGAGGCAGTTTGCGGCGCAAGTTGTATATATGTGTATCCACAAGGTTCTCCACCGCTACTGTTTTCCAGGCCTTGAGAATGATCCCCGCCCTGGAGAAGATCCTGGGGCTTTCACTCACCAGAAAATTGAGCAGGTCGAACTCGCGGCCTGTCAGGTTATCTATCACCTCTCCGCCGAATCTGATCACTTGGGATTCCGCGCAGATGCTCAATTCCCCTTCAGCATTACCGAGCGGAGGCTTCGCGCCCAGTATGTCGGCGAGCAACGCAGACAAGTGCTCACTATTCAGCGGCCGTGCGGCAGCCTCTCCCATCCGCGCGCCGGCGGAGAACGAGCATATCCCGGCAACGACGCTCTCCGGCAGCACCAATTCCAACATAACGCGGCCGGGCCGGCAGCGCCGCAAGGACGCGGATAAAGGTTTGGCAGCGGCGGCTATACTCATTTCAGCGTGGCATCTCCCCCGGGACAAATTCGTCCCGGACCCGGCGCGCGACCGGGTCGGCGGGAAGAATCAGGTAAAGAGCAGAAGTGGCGAACATATTTCAATCAAAGCCTGAAAATAAGGCCGACGGCGCGGGGCTCTCTTCGGGTCGGGTAAACGGGAAGAGGACCCGCGCCGCCGGTTAAAACCACGGCAACTATGATATCCAGACAGCGGGGCATCCGCATGAGGCATATGCCCTATCCGCAGGGACCACCCTGCTTAGGAGCGGCTATGAGGCGGGATAACATTAAGGTGACACACAACTTAATTGCAATTAAGTTGTGTGTCACCATATCCGGCCTCTGTCACCATATCCGGCCTCAGTACTCCCCGGGGCGCAGTATCATGCCTCTTTTAACAGCTTCGTCCCCGTTGAACGGGAACCGGCTCTTTTCATTGTAGACGGCGTCGCGCAGTACCGTTCCCTCGAAGTTAGTGGTATTATCGCTGCCTCCATACGCCTCGTAGTTGGTGAAATAAGCGTTGCGAAGGTCCGCGCCTATCATGGATGTCCCCTCCATCGACGCTCCGTCGCCGTACATGGCGCAGCCCCTCATATCGATCCCGTCGAGGTTGGCGGAGGCCATCTGCACGCCGTAAAGCATAACGCCCCGGAACGAGCTCTTAGTCATCTTAACGCGGTTGAAGTTGCTGTAGCCGAAAGTGGAATTCTCCACCCAGGCTCCCGTCAGCACGGCTTCGGACAGCTGCGTCCAGTACGCGTCCACGGCAAAGAATACGGCGCCGGTAAGGTCCGCTTTATCCAGCCTTACGCCGGGTATGGACGAGTATATGAACTGGGCCCCGCGCAGGTCCGCGCCGGTAAGGTCGAACCCTTTGGGGAGATTCATCCCGGTGAAATTGCCGCAGACCCCGACTTTGGTCCTGGCAAGCTCCTCCAGATCTATGGTGTTATGCCCCAGCGTTCCTTCCTCATTACGGCAAGAGTACCCGCTGAAGGCTTCCGGGTCGGCAACAGGTTCGAAGCCATACGAGCCTTTCCCTGCCGAGGCCTTGCCTACAGGCGCCGGCACCGCAACAGGCGTCTCCACTGAGACCTGAGGCCCGGCGTATTTCTTAAGGCCGTCTAGGGCGGAAACCCCCTCCCCGCCGGCGAAAGCCGCGGTCGAAAGCACTACTATTGAAACAATTACTCCCGCTATGTGTTTACTCATTATATCCCTCCTGATTACTTGCAAACACTATATTAGCGGAAGATAACTGTGCGCACATGAGGCAATATACCTATACAGAAGGGCCTTTTTACTTAGGAGGGAATGACTGGCAGTAATGACGCAGATAGAGAGTCTTTTCCTCTCTCCCAGGAACCACAACCCTTGCAAGTCTGGGCATGAGCCCTCCATGCGACGCGCTTATAGCAGTGTCTTCCATGTTCCCAAATCGGCCTGCGGGAAGTTACGTGAGCTTTTGGGCTCCCCCACTACACTCACGCCGTGGAATTCAAGGCTGACGGCGCGCCTTACTTAAGGCGGGCATCGCGCTCGGCGCGCTTAAGTCTCGCCTCATTTTCAGCACGGAGCTCTGCGCGGCTTTTCTCCGGGCTTAATACCGTCCCATCCCTCCGCTTTATTCTCTCTGCATGCATCTTTTCTCTTCTTTCAAGCGTATAATTAGCCTCGCATGAAGCAACTTCGGCGAGAAAAGATCTGGCCCATTCTGCTTTTGCTGTCTCTACCAAGTCAACGAATAGCATGGCCTGCTTTGCTTCGAAGCTACCCGGATTATTAGCTATAACCAAGTAGTAATACGCTAATCCTCCTTCGCCTCTTTCATTTTCCGGAAGCTTTGCAAGGTCCAATGCCCTTTTTACATCGGACGAACGGAGTTTAAGAACCGGTTCCTTCTGGGCAATCTTCTGGACTTATTAGCTGAAGCTATCTGGGGCGGATAGGCCATCTCCAGCAGGATGGCGACAAGTAATCTCATGGCTATAGTCTATACCATAACCGCACCAGTGTTTCGGTGTATTGCCCTTCCCTGCGGCTTTTAAGACTGCTGGGAAGGGCCAATGGTCAATACTCCCCTGGGCGCAGGATCATGCCTCTTTTGGAAGCCTCCTCACCGTTGAACGGGAACCGGCTCTTTTCATTATAGATAGCGCCGCGCAGGACCGTTCCCTCGAAGTTGGTGATGTTATCGCTACCTCCATACGCCTCGTAGTTGGTGAAATAGGCGTTGCGAAGGTCCGCGCCTATCAAGGATGTGCCTTCCATAGACGCTCCATCGCCGTACATGGCGCAGCCCCTCATATCGATCCCGTCAAGGTTGGCGAAGGCCATCTGCACGCCGTTCTCCGCTTCCTTTACCGCATAGCCCGATTCGGCAAGCACATAATTGAGCAGCATCCGGATGGATTTCTCATCGTCCACAATAAGTATCCCGGCCATACTCAGTTCTTGCCCCGCCGCGTCACCCGCTCCAACTCGGTGGCAATTTTAGCGAAGTCGAACGGCTTCGGCAGCACTGACCATCGAACACCCCCCCCCGCCCGCCAGGCTCCCGGTTTACAGCACTACTACGGTAGCGCTCCTCGCGCGGCTTAAGCCGCCTCAGGTTCACGCCGCACAGACTGCTGCCGTTCAGGGAAGAGGACTCCTCACTGCCCGGCCGCTATTTGCTCAAAGGCTTTCAGTTCCATGGAAGATATTTTTCGAAGCATCCCCTTCTTTCCGATCTCTCCGGCATGCTGATATTCCCTGCGCAACTCCAGAATTCCGCGCTCATAGTCTTCGGGAGATATGTCAACACACCGCGGGGAAGCAGAGAAGCTTATCGGGGTCACGCGGGAAACATAGCCAAGGAACTCCTCATTGACCTCGCCAAACCTTTTTGGGATACTGCCTCCGAAAATAGCCCCCGTTCCGGCTATATCACGCCTTATAATTGAGAGCAGGCCGCTCGCCGCCCTTTCCGTTTTCTTATATTTTTCCTCGCCGTTCAGCATAATTTCATCGCCGTCCTTGGAGAAGCGAGCAAGAGCATCCGCCCCGTTCGCCGCCAGGATTCGTTCAGCGCTCAGCGCCGCGACGATCTGATTCCTATAAAACCTGGCAGAGGGAATCCAGTCCCCGGTCACCGCCGCAGAATCCGTGCCCATTTCACCCCGGGGAACCTGGATGCTATTCGCATCTTTGTTGCCTGGAGCCTTCCTGGAGCCGGTCTCCACATATAACGGCTTTATCTCCGGCTCCGGGACGCTGAAGCCGGAGGCCTCTTCGCCGGCCTCGGTTTTCAGCGCCTCGAAAGAACTGTCCGAGACAGCGTCCCGCAGGTCGGCCGGTATATCCCTGTGTGTACCGTTAATGTATGCAAACCCCGCCGCCAGCACTACCACGGCTGCGAGCGTGTATTTTTCCCAGTTATTCATAATGCCTCCATACTAAACGCCGGATTTAATTTCTATACCTACAGTGGTCTGTTTCTCTGCCGCTTCAGATAGTTTACGCTGTCGTCCGATTGTTCAGCAGTGTCCATGGACCCGCTGTTCTTTGTTAAACGGCCTAGTGGCAGTGCCCACAAAACTTTACCGTTCTTTTACCAGGCATTAATCTTCCAGCAGTGGATTAAGCGCCTGCTGATGACTGTAACCTATGTGCCGGGCCAGGTCCCTGCCGGTAGCATCGCCGCCCAGAGAAAACAAATATTTCAGCGCCGCCCGGCGGGATTTGCTGGAAAGGATGTCGAAAACGATGTTATCCATATCCCACATCCTCCCCGCGGGCTAAGCGGTGCTCCGGGCAGGATAGCGGGCGGAGTACGGGATGAGTTTGACTGCGGCCCGGGAGGCGACTCAATCTTCGCAGTCCAGACGGTATCCCGCGGCCCTTATGGTGGTAATGGGGCCGCCCTCGCCGCCTATCTTTCTGCGTAAGTTCATCAAGGTGACGTCCACAATTTTAGGGTCGATTACGCCCGTTCCCGCCCATACCGTTTCGAGAATTTGTTCCCTGGTGAGAAGCGCGTTCTGGTTCTCCAGAAAGACGCGCAGCAGGGCGAATTCCCTGTTCGTCAGTTCAAGCGGCTGCTCGCCGTACGTCGCGGTTCTGGCTTTAAGGTCCATGGCGATCCCGGCGTGCGACATTTTTGGGGACAGACTTCCGCAAATACGCCGGATTATCGCGTCCACCCTGGCCATCAGTTCCTCGATACTAAAAGGTTTGGACAGATAGTCGTCGGCCCCGAACCTCAGGCCGAGTATCTTATCAGGAGTCTCGGCCTTGCCGGTAAGTATAAGTATGGGGATGAATTTAAGCGCGTTATCTTTCTTCAGAGAAAGACATAACTGAAAACCGTCGCCGTCTGGCAAACCCCGGTCGAGAATGATAATATCCGGTTTATCAAGCTGCAGAGCAGACCATGCCGCCTTCATATTCGCTTCCGCGCGCACAAGGTGCCCGTTCTCACGGAAGGCGGCCTCCAGCATTTCGCGGGTGGCCCGGTCGTCCTCAATGATCAATATGTTAAGGCGTTTCATGTTCTTCAGGCCTATAAAACCCACAACCGCGCAACAACCGGCAGGAAAGCAGCAGATATCCCTTCATCGGCACCGGCACAGTGCTTGCGGCAGCCAGGATTTACCCCATCCGCCGGGGTAAACGATGCGGCGCGGCGCATGAGCGGGAAGGCTGCCTTGTCCTCTATTACCAGTATTTTCATGATGATCGTTTAAGCCGTAATAGGTATTGTGTCCCCGATTCCCGCCAGCATAATCACCACCCAGGCCGTTCGGCTGGCGCGGAACACCTCGCGGAAACCGGCCAGGCAGAACGGCAGTGACGCAGCGGTGCCGAGCATGAGTATACTCACGATTATCGGTTCGAGTATCGATATTATGCGTTCCATGTCTGGTTCTTGCCTGCGTCTTTACCGGATGCTACCGAGCGGAATTCACCTCGTGCATTATCTCTTCCATCGGCCGGGTCTTAAGGAGCGCCGTGCGGCAATTGGGCATTTTTTTAAAAGCGTTTAAGAGCAGTTGGTCGTCCGCCAAGGATGAGAGCAGTATGAACGGCATCCCCGCCGTGGCCCGCATGCATTTTACGGCCAGCGCCACATCGTAGCCGGTCATATCGCCCAGGTTATAGTCCAGCATTATCAGGTCCGGCAGCCAGGCCAAAGCCATTTTGACGCCCGCGCGTCCGCTCAAGGCGGAATCCGCCTCGTAACCCGCCTCCCTCAGCGCCGCGCAGAGCATAAGCGCGAAGTTCTCATTATCCTCTATTACCAGTATTTTCATTATGCTTCTATATGCCGAAATAGGTATTGTGTCCCCGATTTCGGAGCACCCGGAAATTATCAAGGCGGGCCGGCGCGGACACAGCGGACATAGTAGTTGCCGGTCTTGCTGTAGTTTCCCAACATGCCAGTAGTGAAGTTCATGCGCCAGGCGTAACTAGACCCAGAGGTGGTGCTGGTCCAGTAATAGTTTGAAACCGTGCCGGGGAAATAGGTGGTGTTTATCTTTGGCTCGGCATCGACGACGTAATCCACTAGACTCAACAGCTCCCGTGCATTGGGGAGCCGCCAGTCGCTGAAACCCGCGTAGGGCAGGCCCTCACAGGCCGCCAGGGCGTTTAACCAGGTGTGGGTGCCACTTATGCCGGCGTCAGCCGTTCTGTGTACCCACATAAGCCCTGTGCGATTGTCCACGGTAACCGAAGAGGTAGCCGTACCGCCCCAGTCCACGCCGTTGTAGATGGTAAAAGACATGGTGGAAACGCTGGAGGCGTAACTGCCGTCCTGTGCTAGGGAATTGCCCGGGGCCGGGCAGGCTATCACACCTCCGGAACTGTCATAGCAGATGGCTTGGTTCGTATCCGGGAAAGCGCAGCCGGCAAAGGAGTGAGTGGAAACATCCGCAGCGCATAGTAAAGTGCCGTAGAAGCCGAGATAGAGATAAATAAAATAAGGGACAACTTTCATATCAATACGGGCCGCCGCGGATGCAGCGGACATAGGCGTCAGTGGTCTTGTCGCTGTAGACCACGTTACCGGCACTGAAGAGCACTTTCAACGCGCTGGCAGTAATCGACACATCGGTATTGCTGGTCCAGTAATAGTCTGAAGCCGTGCCGGGAAAATAGGCGGTGTTTATCTTTGGGGTGGTGGCTTTGCCGAAGTCCACTATGCTCATAAGCTCCCGCATATTGGGCAGCCTCCATCCTCCACCGTCTGCGGTTTCGTTCTCGCACTGCAATAATGCATTCTCCCAGGTATAAGTGCCGGCTGTACCGGTGCAGGTGGCGTCGTCGTTCTTGCCTTGGCTACACCTGCGCCAGACAAGCCCGGTCACATTGTCAGTTATGGTATTGTCGGCGTTCACGGCATAGCTCATCTGCACAACGGCAGGGGCGTAATAGCCGTCCTGGCCGACAGGCGTGGTTGTGGAGCAGGACCCCGGGGTGTTAGTGACGCCGTCGTAGCACTGCGTCTGCCCCGTATCCGGCAGGGGCCACACGCCGTTGCAGTTCATGCCGGAATTAAACGAGAAGGTGGAAACATCCGCCGCGTATAAATTCGGGGACATAATACTCATTAGTCCGGCAATTAGAATTAATTTCATAACTAGTTGGTGGTTATCCAGGAGCTATACCCGTTTATAGGCATCCACATGGTGGAGGTAACCACGCGCAGCGTCAACACGGCATAAGCCGGCGAGACCGCGTTGTTGTAGATGGTGCCGCCGGACGCGGAATCAGCTATATAAGCCCCGACCGGGGCGTCTATGGCAACCCTGCCTGGGCCCAGTTTTACCACGGTAATGGTGGCGCCTATATCTGCGGCTGTTATATCCGGCAGGTTAATTATCTGCGCGGAGCCGCTGTTGACGGTTATGGTCTTGCCGAAGTCGGCGGAGGTCAGCGTGATGCCGGTGTCGGCCGCCTGCACCTTGGCGTTGACGGCGGCGTACAACGCTCCCTGCGAAGTCATAGAAGCTACCACCACGCCGGAACTGTTGCGCCACAATTGGGCGTACACATTACTGGCCGTGCCGGTACTCACCACGTCCAGCGCCGCCTGAGGGGCGCGGGTGCTGATGCCTATGGTTTTGGCCGAGAGATCCCCGTACAGTATCCCGCCGATATTCAGGTGGTTATTGGTGCCGGCCGCCGGGGTTGTCTTCTCGTACCCGATCACGATATTCCCCGTGCCGGTGGTCACTGTATAACCGGCCTTGTAGCCGAGGAAGATATTGTCGGAGCCTGTCCTGAGCGCGTAGCCGGCCTGGTAGCCCATAAGCGTGGAACTTGAGAACGAAGTGCCGGTAAAGCCCAGGCCCGCCTCGGCCCCGTATATAGCATTAGCGGCCCCCGTTTGAGTTTTGTTCCCGGAGCGGTAGCCCAGAACAGTATTGTTCACGCCCGTCGTATTATTATAGCCGGCTTCGTAACCCATGAACACGTTCTGCCCGCCGGTGGTATTGTCATCGCCCGCCCAGGCCCCAATGAACGTATTGTTATTCCCGGTGGTGTTCGTATCTCCGGCGTAATTGCCAATGAAAACATTCTCCGAGCCGCTGGTGTTGGCGTACCCCGAATACGCACCAACGAAGGTATTCCAAGGGGCAATGTTGTTGTACCCGGAATAGGCCCCAATAAAGACGTTCTCATTGGAGTTATTGGCATAACCTGCATACGCGCCTATACCCACGTTTTTATCGCCGTCGGCGGTAGTATAACCAGCATAGGAGCCCAGGAAAGAATTCTCCCAGCCGATGGTGGCCGAATAGCCGGCAGCGGAGCCCACAAAGACGTTATAAGTACCGGTATTGTTCCTGCCGGCATTAGGCCCAAGGGCAAGGGTTTCCACCCCGGGAAGCGCCAGCACCGTGCTGCCGTTTATCTGGTAATAACCGCTGACATTTACCGTGGAAGCGGCTATGCCGTAATTGGCGGTGATAGTCATGGTGGCCACATGGTCGCCCAGGTTGTCGCCCGAAGGCAGGCCGCTGGCGCCGGAGATGTCGCCGTAGAAGTGGTTGGCGTACAGGTCCCCCAGCACCGTAACGCTGGAGGCGGCCATGTCGCCCACCACTATGCCGCCGATGTTAAGGTAATCGTTGCTGGTGGCGGCAGGCGCGTCTTCGTCGTAGCCGATTATGATGTTGCGGCTGCCGGTGGTCAGGCTGTCGCCGGACTGGAACCCTAAAAGCAGGTTATCGGAACCTGTAGTCACGGCAAATCCGGCTTTATAACCCACTAAAGTTGAACTTGAATATGAATTTGCACTTACGCCGTAACCTGCCTGGGCGCCGAATATGGAATTTGCAGAACCTGTTCTGTTCTCGGATCCCGCTTGATAGCCCAGAATGGAGTTATTTGCCCCGGTAGTATTATCGTGACCCGCGCTGGAGCCGACAAAAGAATTGTTGTCCCCACTGTTAGCATAGCCCGCATTAGAACCAAAAAGAGAACTATGGCTTCCGTTATAACCGTTCCCTCCGGCATACTTGCCTACGAAAGTGTTATCCGAACCGGTTTCATTAGAGAATCCCGCTTGATGTCCCACAAACACATTGCTGAACCCGGAACTGTTATAGTAGCCAACCTCATAGCCGATGAAAGTATTATCCGATGCCGTATTAAGGTAACCCGCTTTATAGCCAAAAAAGGCATTATCATCACCCCCGACATTCGATTCACCGGCCTGCTCGCCCACAAAAAGATTATAATCGGCATTGGCGCCATTTAAGATTCCGGCGTTTATGCCTATGGCGAAACTCTTATATCCCGGCAATATAGCCATAACGGTGCTTTTATTGATCAGGTAGCGTGCAGCGTCCACATAGCCGGCGGCCGTCACAGTACTAACACCACTAATATTAAATCCCGCCATGTTCAGCGTGGTGGTGGCGATATGATTGCCCAGGTCGTCGCCGGCTCCCGATGCGCTTATGCCCGTCAGTTCTGAACCGTCGCCGTAGAACTTGGTGGCGGAGGCGAAGCCCACTATGTACATATTGGTGGAAACCCTAACGCCGCCGCCCAGGTCCGGGCTGGTCTCCGATGAGACAAGAACATTGTCGGCCAGTTTTAACTGCGCGCCGCTGAAGCCGATTCCCCTGGCCGTGAACGAGGAGGCCGTTACGCCCAAGTAGAACGTATTGGCGCCGGTGAAGGTCTGTGTGCTGGTGATATACGCCCCGTTGCGCACCGTCTCGGCGTTCCGCAAATAATCGAATGCCGAAACCGGGCCGCCACGCACGCACCGCGCGTAGAGGGGGTTAGTCTTGGTGCCGAGGACTACGGTACCGCCACCAAAGTAAAAGGTCCACGCGAAGGTAGTATCCGACACATATTCGGTAGAAGACCAATACCAATTGGCAGTGAAGCCTCCGACCGCAGTTCTCTGCGCGTACAGCAGCTGTAATTCGGCGCTTGAAGGCAGGTACCAGTCGTCATAATACACGCCGCTCACCGTTGCGGCGTAATCAGCGCACAGCCGTGCCGCGTAAGTGCCGGGGCCCGTGGTAGTGGTTATCATCACCGTGTCGGCCTTGCCGGCGCCCACCCCGTCTAACCCGGCGCCGGTAAACCCGGTAGTTGGCGCCCAGGGGATAGAGCCGCTCTGGTCCTCCGTGGCGGAAATAAGCGCCTGCTTGCTCTTGGCGTCCACCCAGAACACTATGCCGCCGCCGTAGCTGTCGCCTATCCTGAGCGTATCCGTGGATACCCCTGTAAGCGCGGATCCGTCGCCATAATAGCGGGTAGCCGAGCTTATGCCAGCCACAAAAAGATTGGTGCTGACATATACCCCGCCGTGCTGCGCGGCCGTAGCAGATGTTATGAATACATTGGACCGGAAATTAACAGACGATATCCCCACCATGTTCCAGCTGTTCATGTTCAGCGTGGTGGTGGCGATATGGTTGCCCAGATTGTCGCCGGCGCCGACCGGCAGGTTGGCAAGCCCCGAACCGTCGCCGATGAATTTTTCCGCCATCATCACGCCGGTGGCGCTCATGCTGGCCTTAATAACGCCGTCGCCAGCCCGCCAGATTTGGGATATCTCCGCGTGGGTAGTGCCGGTGCTCACCACGTCCAGCGCGGCGTGTGGAATGCCGGTGGAAATGCCCAACAGCCCCCGGACTTCGGCGGAAGCCTTGAATACCGCGTAACCGTTGCTGCTGAGCTTATCCACGATCTCAAATTCCGCGGCGGCGGCTATACCCTGAAAACCGAAAAGGCAGGGCAGTAGCCATCCCAGAACGGAGGTCTTTATTCTGATGTTCTTCTTGATCATAAGTCCAACTGGTATCCGCAACATTTACCTACGGCTTCAAACGCGCGACTTCCGAGCCGTTGACGCGCAGGCTTATATGGCCAGGTTGCGGCTGCACCTGAAAACTCAGCGCGCCGGTATCCTGCACTTCAAATTTATAGGCGGGGGCGGCTACACCCACGCCAACGTTGCCGCCGGCCACAGTAAGCGTGGACCCGCCCACCGAGAAGGCCCCTCCCTGCACCGTAAAGCTGGATCCCACTACGGTCAGCCCGCCCGCGTCCTGCGTAATGGAAGCGCTGCCAAGGGTATTGCCGGCGGTCCAGTAGGCCAGCCTGGGGACCTGACCGCCGCTCAGCGTGCCGCCAATACCGGACAGACCGGAACCGTCGCCTATAAACCGCGCGGCCATCATCACGCCGGTGGCGCTCATGCTGGCTTGTATCACCCCGTCCGAGGCCCGCCAGAGCTGCGCCATCTGGTCGGCCGCCGTGCCGGTGGAAACTATGTCCAGCGCGGCCTGCGGCGCGCGGGTACTTATGCCTATGGTTTTGGCGGTCAAATTGCCGAACAACACCCCGCCTATGTTCAGTTCGCCGGCGGCCGCCGGGTTGGAGGCTTCCTGCTCGTAGCCTATAACTATGTTGTTGGCGCCGGTGATAAGGGCGGCGCCGGCCCGGTAGCCCATGAGGATATTATTAGAGCCGGTGCTCAGGCCGTAGCCGGCATAGTAGCCGAACAGGGAGTTATTGGAATAAGAATTGGCGGCCACGCCGTAGCCGGCAGAGTAACCGAACACCGCGTTATTGGAGCCGGTCCTGTTCTGATAGGCGGCATAGCCGCCCAGGGCGGTATTGTAATCAGCGGTGGTGTTCTGGCCGCCGGCCCGCAAACCTATGAACGTGTTATAATCACCGCCCGTGTTCTCGCCGCCGGCGGACTCGCCTGCAAAAACATTGGAGTATCCTACGGTATTCTTCAGGCCGCTGGCATAGCCTAAAAAAGTATTCGAACCTCCTGTAGTATTTGCCAGCCCGGCCTGAGAACCGAAGAATGTGCCTCCGGTAGTGCTGTTCTTGCCGGCCTGATAACCGACAAAAGTACCGTCTACGTTGGTGCTCAGAGAGAGTCCGGCCTCAGAGCCGATAACAACATGTCTCCCCCCGGTAGTATTGTTATACCCGGCATTGTAACCGAAAAAAACATTGTCATTCCCAGTGTTTATTCGGCCGGCTCCTACGCCCACGGCTGTACTGCGTTGCGAAGCCGTGAGCGCCAGCACCGTGCTGCCGTCTATCTGGTAATGCGCGGCGTTTATGCTGCTGGAAGAGTTAACGCCGTAAACGCCCATCTGCAGCGTGGTGGTGGCTATATGGTTACCCAGGTTGTCGCTGCCCGTCCAGAGCAGGTAGCCGGCGGCGCTCCGGCCCAGCACCTGGCCTGCGGCGCCATCTCCAACGTATATCTTGCCGGCCGCGGTAAAAGTGGAACTGCCGGCGAAATAGGCGCCGGAGGAGACGGCCAGCACACCGTTAACTACCACATTGCCGGGGGCGGGCTCCAGGCCGGCGTAGGCCGCCTGCGTGGCGCCGAAAACGCTGAAACCTTTTATCTCCACGTCCGGGTCCGCCGCGGTACCGTTGACTCCCAGCACGGTAAGGTCGTCCGCGGAGCCCAGTTCGGTCTGGGCGGGGCACGGCGGCACAAAGGCCAGCGCAAGAGCCAAAACCGGCAAAACGCCCGCCATGGCGCTTTTCCGGTTTAATATGCCTGGTTTAGACGTAGCCATAAGTTTAGTCTGCCGGCCTCAAGGGTGCAGCCGCGCCACTTCCGTGCCGTCCAGGCGCAGGCTTACATAACCAGCCTGCGGGTCTATATGAAAGCTCATAGCGCCGCTGTCGCCCACCCCGAATTTATAGGAGGAGGCGGACATTCCAGCCCCCACCCTGCCGCCGGAAGTTGTCAGCGCGGAGCCGCCCACCGAAAACCCCCCGCCCTGCACCGTAAAACTGGAATCAAGGACCGTCAGCCCGCCGGCATCCTGCGACAGGGCGGCATTGCCCAGGGCATTGTTCGCGCTCCAGTAGGCCAACCTGGGCGCCTGGCCGCCGGATGGCAGCCCCCCTATGCCGGCCACGGCGGCCCCGTCGCCTATAAAGCGCGCGGCCATCATCACGCCGGTAGCGCTCATGCTGGCCTTTATAACGCCGCCGCCGTCGCGCCAGACCTGCGCGAACTGCGTCTGCACCGTGCCGGTGGAGACTATGTCCAGCGCGGCCTGCGGGGCACGGGTGCTTATCCCCACGCTCCCCCCGGCCAGATCGCCGTATAGTAGGCCGCCGATATTAAGCTCGCCGGCGGCCGCCGGGGCTGAAGCGGATTTGTCGTAGGCTATCACTATATTGCCGCGGCCTGTAGTAAGGTCGGCGCCGGCCCTATAGCCCAGCAAGGTGTTGTCATCCCCGGTGCTCAGGGCGCGCCCCGCATAGTAACCATACGTGGAGTTCTTATGGTTAGAACTGCCGCTGGCGCCAAAACCAGCATAATAACCCAGCGCTGCGTTGCTGGAATTGGCCACCCCGATGTACCCGGCGTAAGCCCCCGTATAAGAGTTATACATCCCGGACACGAGCGATAGCCCCACCGCCACCCCTATCCCGGTATTATCACTGCCTCCGACATTGCCGGCGCCGGCAGCGGCCCCCATATAAACGTTACGGGAACCGGTAGTGTTGTTCCAGCCGGAAGTGTTCCCCAGAAAAGTGTTCATCTCCCCGAAATTATTCGACTGTCCGGATAATACGCCAAAAAAAGAATTGTAAGAGGCGCGGGTGACGGCGCCTGCGTTTTGACCTATCAATGTATTATGTGACGCTCCGGAAGAATACAGGGTTCTCCCCGCCTCATGGCCGATAGCGATATTCCCGTTCCCGGTTATGTTGTAATAATGGCCGGCATGGTAACCCAAAAACACATTATCGGCGCCGCTGGCATACTGTCCGGCATTTACACCGACGCCGATACTGGTCTGGTTAGACATCAGGACCAGCACCGTGCTGCCGCTCACCTGGTAGCGCGCGGCGCTAATAGAGCTGGAGCTGTTCACGCCGTAGGCCCCCATCTGCAGCGCGGCGGCGGCTATATGGTTGCCCAGGTTGTCGGCAAAGGCGGTGCTGTCGTACCATTGCAGGGCGCCGTCCGCACCCTTGCCGAGCAGCTGCCCTTCGGCGCCGTCCGCGATAAAGATCTTGCTGGCGGCAGCGAAAGTGGAACTGGCCACAAAGTAAGCTCCGGAGGATACGGCCAGCACGCCGTTGACCACTGCGCTGCCGGGGCCCACAACGGCGCCGGTGTAGGAAGTCTGCGTGGAGCCAAAAACGGTGAAGCCTTTTATCTCGGTGTCGGGATCAATAGCGGTGCCGGTGGCGCCCAGCACGGTCAGGTCGTCCTCTGCCCCCAGCTCGGTCTGGGCACGAAGACAGGGAGGCATTGAATATGAGACAGCGGCGATGAGAAGCAGCCGGGCGGCGAGGCCGGATAATGCGGAATAGGCGTTCCGGCGCCGGGGATTTTCGCGTCTAAATATCATGTTCCTATGATTGTAATGTAAATCCTTTAAGTCCCACATGAGGCAAAGAGCCCAGACGCAGGTGCCTGTTTGCTCAGGAATGGAACACTGGCTAAAGCAGGTGAATAGGGAGTAATAAACTCGCTATCAAAAAGGGCAGATATGTGATTAAATTGTCTATGTATCCTGGAGGCCTGCTATGGGAACCATATTTTCGACGGCGTTGATAAAATACAGGAAAGAAGCCGGATTTAAAACCGCGTATCAATTCTTTCATAGTAACGGCGGCAAGCCGTTCTTTAAAGTCTCCTACAGGATGTACCTGCTTACAGAGCAGGGGAAGCTTCTGCCGCCTTTTAAAAGTATTGGGACTTACATGCATGCGCTTCGCCTTTTCCCTCAAAGTTATGACGGGATCGTGTTCGTTACGGCGTGGCTGAAAACCACGGTCGGGGAAGATCCTTTTGCCGAACTATTGGCGCCGCTCATAACTCTGCCTAAAGAAACGTCCATAACCTCCTCTCTGCATAAAGCGGTGGCAAAACTGCTGACAGAAAAGAAGTTCTATATGACCCGGGGGCAGGTTACTGTTGTCACCAGGAACAAAGGGACATATTTATGCTGGGCCGCCCTTAATAATGATACCGGGAGCTGGACCAGTAAAACCCTGGCCGCGGCAATCGGGTTGTCCCTGCCCGAGGCAAAAAGGATCATTCTGGAGTTCGCCGGGGTTAAATTGATCAAAAGACAAAGAGACGGCAGCTACAAATGCCCGATGGCCGGCGCGATAATAGAATATCCGCGTATGGATATTCTGCACTCGGACGTACAGAAGAAAATTTTGGGTTATCAGAACGAACTCGCGGCCAGCGGGCGCCCCACATATCTGCGGCTGGGTATTCTCAGGGCCTCTTTACTGGAGATCGCCAATTGTTACCCGTTGCTGTCGTTGAACGTTTCGACCGCGGCAACATACGCCATTACGGAAAAGCGGAAAGATTCCGCCCTTTTCACGGTGGAATGCAAGGTTACCAGGATCCGGGATTTTTAATCCGCCGTCTGCTGAAAAAACCAGTTTTGGTCTTTAAAAACCCGCCTCGGTCAAAGTGCCGCTTTCAAAAATAGAACCGCAGCCAGAGGTCCAGTTTGGCGGAGGCCTGGCGGCCGCCGTATTCGGTGCCGCGGCCGCCGCCGGTGATGACGGGCCAGGCGATGGCCTCGAAATTGGTGACGGGCTTGTAGCTTAAGGGCAGGCCGGCCAGCCAGCTGCCGTCGGCGGCGTTGAGCATCACATAGGCGGACGGGGTGAAGTACACCCAGTTGAAGGGCTCCGGCCAGGACAGCTTGAGATAAACATAGTCCCGCATCAAATTGGCGGAGCCAAAATAGCTCCGGCTCACGGCCAGCGCCGAGGCCGCGGTTACGGAACTGCCGGAAACGGCGGCGGCGGCCAGGAAATAGTTATAAGCGCCGAACTCGCTCCGGGTCAAGCCCGCGCCGTTGCGGTAGTATTCCAGTGTGGAGGTCAGGTTCCAGGAGTTCAGCCAGCGCAGGCCCAGCAGCCAGTCCTCGCCGTCATAGCTGCCCGCGGCGGCGGCGCCCGCGGCCATGGTGTAACGCGGCTTATTGGAGAACCGGCTGAACTCACCGTGCACCTCAAGACTGGGGCCGAGGTTGCGGGCGACGGCCGCGCCGTATTTCTCCGGGTTGACGCGGCTGGCGTAACCCATAAAGTCTATGTCAGTATCCCAGGCCAGCAGCGAGAGTTTGGCGGCCAGGTCCGTGGCGCTCACCTCCGCGGTCTGGGCGTTAAGGGTCTCCGCCGAAGGGACAGCCACCAGGTTTAACGCGGCGTTGGCCACCGGTGCGCCCGAGAAACTTTTTATATATTCATAGCCGAAGCTCATCAGCCCGGCCTGCGACAGTTCCGGGTTCTCCGGGTCTTTTTGCGGGTTCACATAACCGACGGGGTTGAAGGCGTAGCCTTTGCCCCAGCTGTACATCCGCTTGCCGGCCGCCAGCACGGCGCTGTCGCCCAGCGCCAGGGTGCCGTAGAGTTCGTGCAGGGAAAGGTCGTTAGAGGCCTCGCTGTAATACTGGGCGTAGGTTTTTGCGTGGAAGCCGGTCTGCCCGGCGCGGTAATCCCCGTTCAGATAAAGGTCGGCGCGGTACTGCGACAGCGTGCCCGCCGGGGCCTGGCCGTAATACTGCAATTTATACAGCGGCGAGGAAGTCCTTGAGAATAACAGCGCATAACGGGCGTCCAGGTTGCCGCTCAGCTCCAGCTTTTTCGGCGCCTCCTCCCGCGCCGGAACATCGAAATCATAATCTCCGCCGCTGGCGGCGGGCGCCAGGGCCAGGGACAGCAAGAGTGCCGTAATTAATTTCACTTGCGCAACCCTTCCAGGCGGGACATATAGCCGGTGGTGAATACCTCGTCCTTGAATTCCCGCGCTTTCACCTGCGAATAGATCATCAGCGAGCGGTAGCCCTTGTAGAGCGGGCTATAGGTTTCTATCACCGAAGGCCTGCTGAAGCCGCCGCCGAAATCCTTGAGCTCCTTGAATTCCAGCGTCTTTATCAGCATGCCGCTGGCAGAATAGCACTCGATCTTTTCCAGCACCTCTTCTTTGGAGGCCCACATCTTCAATTTGTCATAGGCCACGGTCTTGTTCCTGGCCTTCAGCTCCAGCAGGTAGCCGGCGCCGGAGGCGGAAGCGTTCGCCACGCTGTATTCGGCGGCGTAGTCCACCTGCATGATGTCGGCGTTATTGAAAACGCCGCCGGTGACGGACTGCAGGCTGGTAATGCGCATGGGCCGGCCCACGTTGGGGATATACAGCCACATGTTCTCGCCCAGGCGCAGGGTGCTGCGGCCTTTCTCGCTGGCCGGGGCCAGGTACAGCATAGCCATGGAATCGCGGCCCTTCTTGGCCGTGTAGAAGACGAACTCCTTCTTTTTGCCGTCGGGCTCTATGTTCACCAGCTTGCGGTAGGCCTCGTAGCTGGGCGGCATAAGGTTGGCGTCTATGCGCTTAAGCAGGGCGTCGCCGTCCAGGGCCAGGGCCGCGCCGGCGGGGCTCAGCAGCGTCAGGGCTATTAACAATTTCATGGTTTTCATCGGGTTTCCTTATACGTGCCGCAGGGCTTCTACCGGTTCCATCCGTGACGCCTTTAAAGCCGGCTGCAGACTGGCCAGCGTGGAGATTATCACCACCACCGCGAGGGACAACAGCATTTCCGCCAGCGGCACGGCCGGGGCCAGCACCAGGTCCATAGAGCCGAAGGTGAACTTCAGCTTTACGGCCTGCAGGAGCAGCAGTATGCCCGCTCCGGCCAGGCTGCCCAGCAGCCCGCTGAACAGCCCCAGCGAAAGCCCCTCCACCAGGAACAGCGCCAGTATCTTGGAAGGCGGCGTGCCTATGGAGGCGATGGTGCCTATCTCCCCTATGCGCTCGTACACCGACATCATCATGACATTGAGGATGCTGACCAGCACTATGAAGACCAGCACCAGGCGCACCACCAGGATAAGCAGCGTAACTATCTTGGCTATGCTGGAGAAGGGCGACAGCTCCTCCCAGGAATGGGTTTCGAAACCGCCTTTCCCTCCCGGCAGGGCGGAGACGGCTTGTTTCAGCGCGGGATAAACTTTCCCCAGCCGCTTGAAATCCCTGAGCTTTACCGCTATCTCGGTTATCTCGCCGTCCTCTATGCGCAGCAGGGAGCGGGCGTCGTCCAGGTGGATATAGCCGTCCTTGCCCTGCGGGCCCATGATATTTTCGGATACGCCGGAGAGCTTGAAGGTGATGCCGTTCACCGAGCCCTCTTTGTTGGTGGCCACCAGCACCACGTCGTCGCCGATCTTGAGGTTAAGCCCGGCGGCGATGGTGAGCGGCAGCACCACATGGCCCGGCTTGACGAAACCGGCTGGGTCGGCGTCGCCCTGCTTTATCCGGCCAGGGAGAGCCGGGCAGACGCGGCTTTCTTTCTCCGGCGCCACGGCGGTCAGCCTTATCCCCGTGGTCTGGGCGAAGTTGCTGACCATGGCCCCGAAGCGGATGCGCTCGGAATAAGCCAGCACGTCGGGATCGGCGTCCAGTATCCCCCTTATGGCGGCCAGGCCCTTTTCCTGGATTGCCAGGTCCAGCGGCAGATTGTCCATGGAGCCGAGATAGCCCTTTTTATGGATCTGCAGGTCGCCCAGGTTGGAATTGGTGAGGATGCCGGTGACCTCGCCCCTGAAGGAATTGCCCACGCCGCCGAAAACTATCACCAGCGCCACGCCGAGCGCTATCAGCGAGGACGTGAGCAGGGTGCGTCGGGTATAGCGCAGCAGGTTACGCCAGGCTATTTTAATTATGTTCTTCATTTCACACCCCCGGCCGCCGCGTTCTCGCGTGTTTCGGTTATCAGGCCGTCTTCTATGGTGTAGATCAGCTCCGCCTCGCCCACTATTTTCTGGTCATGGGTGGCGAAGATGAAAGTGGTGTCGAATTCTTTTTTCATCGCGTGCATCAGGCCTATAACCTTGTAGGCGGTGGCATGGTCCAGATTGGCGGTGGGCTCGTCGGCCAGCACCAGCCTGGGCCGGGGCGCCAGCGCGCGCGCTACGGCCACGCGCTGCTTCTGCCCTCCGGAAAGTTGCGCGGGGTATTTATGGGCCTGGTCGGCCATGCCGACCTTTTCCAGCATCTCCGTCACGCGGCGGCGGCGCTCCTCCGGCGGCACGTTCTGTACCATGATGAGCGGATACTCCACGTTCTCGTACACGGTGAGCACGGGGATAAGGTTGAAGTTCTGGAAGATGAAGCCGATATTCTCGCCGCGGAATTTGGCGGAGGTTTTCCTGTTCATGGCGCTCACCTCGGCGTCCGCCACGAACACCTTGCCCGAAGTGGGCCTGTCCAGGCAGCCTATCAGGTTAAGCAGGGTGGTCTTGCCGCTGCCGGAGGGCCCGACGAAGGAAATAAATCTTCCCGCTTCGATGGAAAGATCTATCCCTTTCAGGGCGGGCGTGGAGACTTCTCCAGTGATATAGTTTTTACTGGCGTGCTCGAGTTTTACAAGGGGCATATTTATCCTTTAAACGACTTGTTTATTCTATCATACCCGGGTTGGAATATATTCCGGGATATCCTTTCAGGTGTCTCTGCCCGCGGACACAACTTGCGTCCGCGAGCCTGGTACGGCGTCCAGCCAGGAAACAGGCGCGTTACAGAACCAGGAATTTTACAGCCAGCAGCGCCGCGGCTCCGAGGATTAGCCACAGGCTGGTTTTTTTAGTCTTGCCTATCTCCTGCGTAAGCGACACCGTCTGCGCCTGGGCGGCCTCTTCTCCCTCCGCCAGGGCGCCGGCTGTTATTTTGTACCTGCCAGGCTCCTTAAATTTATAATGCAGCTGGTACAAGCCCTTGTTGACTATTTCTTCGGCCCCTTGTTGCGCCACTATCTTAAATTCTCCGGGCGGTTCTTCGCGCTCTATAATAAACGTGACGACCGCTCCCGTAACAGGCCCCCCTCTATTGAGGCGGGCCAGCTTTAAGATCAATCTGGCTTCCCGGCCGGCCGAAAGCGGCGGGGCCTCCAAAGTGAGGCTTAGGTCCTTTGAGTCTATTTCCCTTACCAGGGTTTTTGCGGTCTGCTCTTCTACGGTTCCGCCGGCGCCGCGCACGGCCATCATGCAGCCGCCCAGGCTCAGCGCCAGGAAGCCGCCTGCAAGAAGTTTTCCAATGGTGGTTGCGTTCATGAGCCTTTATTCCTTTTGCCGTCCGGCGCCCGGCAACACAGATAATCGGATTTCCATAGGAGAAGGGAACTCCGGCTGTGCCCCGGAGCCGCCGCGGCCGCCGCCTCCGCCCTTACCGCCTCCGCGCATGCCGCCGCCCATTTTGCCGCCGCCGCGGCCGGACATCCCGCCCTGCGGCTTCATCCCCGCCGGCGGGCCGCCCTGCGCGCCGGAGCGCCGCTCGGCGGCTTTCTGGAATCTCTCTTTCATCTGCCGCTCCAGTTCCGGTGAGGCGTAGGCGGTGGTGAAGTCCAGGGCTATTTTCCCGTCGGCTGTTTTCAGCAGGGCCAGCGGGATCTTTAATTCATAAATGGGCACACGGCCGGGGATTTCCCCGCCGAATTCTATATTTCCCGGGAGCGGGGCGGTGGAAACGGCCGCTCCCTCCGCCGTGAGCAGTTCAGGCTCTATTGAACCGGCTTGCAGTCCGTTTTCCCAAGGGAGCCCCAGATTGCCGAAGGGCAGGCGCAGGCCCAGGGCACGGGTCTTTCCGTCCAAAAACCAGAGCGTGACATCCTGCCTGATCTCTCCGGTCAGTACGGCCTTGGCGCCGGCCTCATGGGCTGAAACTGTTAAATAAAGACTTTCTCCATCATTGAGCGCCCTGAACCGCAGCCCGGACGCGTCATAGGTTTCGCCGGGCGGCCAGTCGGAAATTTCCCCGTCCACGGCTATAGCGGCCTGGCTCCAGGGCGCCGACAGCTTGCCGCGCCCCCAGATAGCCGCCCGCGCCGTGCCGGCGCAGACAGCCGCCAGCAGCGCCGGCAGCAAAATAAACACCAGTTTAAAAGCCATTTTCATCATAAATTTACAACGCTGCGGAGGGCCCGCCTATTGCGAACATTCTTCCCGTCCTGTATTCAGACTCGCCACACTGAAATAAGTGTCGCTCCGGCAAAGCCCTGCCGGGCAGGGCGTGGCCGCGCGGAGACACTTTTACCGGCCGTATCCGTCCAACCTATGGCCGCGGAATGCGGCGCTTCAGAACTGATGGACAAGGAGATCGGCACATGAACACGAGCATAAAACTAACAGCGGGAGCAGCATTACTGTTCTGCGTTTTCGGCGCGGTAACAGCGCAGGCGATGGGACGGCCCTGTAAAGCGGATATGGATAAGTTCTGCAAGGAGCTTAAACCGGGCGAGAACCGCATGGACTGCATGAAAGCCCATGAAGCCGAGCTGTCGGAAGGCTGCAGAGCCATGGTCGCCGACCGCAAAGCAGGCGGGAAAGGGCGCGCCGTAAAAACCATGGAGCCCTGCAAAGCGGAAGCGGAGAAATTCTGCGGCGCCGGGAGCGGCGCAGCGGAACCGGGCTGTCTGAAGAAGCACGAAGGTGAGCTTTCTACGGGCTGCCGGGCCGCAATTGCCGCCCGCAAAGAGAAGATGAAAAAGGAAAACCCGTGCTTCGCCGACGCGGAAAAGTTCTGCAAGGACGTGAAACCGGGGCAGGGCGGCATGGCGAAGTGCCTTAAGGCGCATGAAAAGGAATTGTCCGGGGCCTGCGCCGCTTTTAAGGGAAAGCATCCCGGGATGAAGGGGCCGCATGGAGGCGCGCCAAACTCCGGAGAATAAAACCCCGAATCCGCCCTGTTCTGGAAGGGCAGAAGAGCGGCCCGACAGCGGGCCGCTATACCTTGCGCGCAGCCATTCGGAAGCTTCCCTGGGCGGGCTGGTTTCCGGAGGGAAGACATTTCAGTCCGGACTTCCCTGGCCGTATCCGCGCTGTGTTTGACAGTTCAGAACAGCGGGGGTATACTTTGTTTAGATAGATGCATTGAAATGGCGACACTTTTTCCGCGTCTAACCGGTCTAAACCATGTTCAGGACTTTTTAAGACTTAATTTACCGCCGTTATAGAGGATTGTTTATTGTGCCATCACCGGAAGAAAGAAACGACGGGGAGATAATCTCCGCCGTGCTGGGCGGCGACAGGGAAGAGTTCGCCGTGCTGGTTAACCGCTACCAGAACAGGATCCGGGGATTCTGCCTGTCCCTGCTTTCGGAAGACGAAGCCGCCCGCGACGCGGCGCAGGAGATATTTATCAAGGCCTTTAAAGGGCTTGAAAAGTTTCGTGGAGACTCGTCTTTTTCCACCTGGCTGTACAGGATAGCCTATAACCACTGTCGCTCCCTGCGCGGGAAGACGGCCGGCCGGCGGACCGAGAGCCTGGACGCCATGTCGGAATTCGATAGGGAGAAAGCGGAAAAGCGCCTTGAAGCGGCGGTGCCCGCCGACGGGGACCTTGCGGGGCTTGCCGCCAGGGCCATAGATTCGCTCCCCGCCGCATACCGGGCGGCCGTTCAACTGCGCCTGCAGGGTGCCGATTACCAGGCCATAGCCTCGGCCCTGGGCGTTTCTCCGGATTCGGTAAAAGCCAGGCTGAGGCGGGCGCGGGTTATCCTGCGCGCCAGGCTGCGACACTTTCTGCCGGACGGACTGTCAAAGGTTAAGGAGCCGCTGAAATGACACATGAAGAGATAAAAAAAAGGCTGTCGGCCTTTCATGACGGAGAGCTGCCGCGAGCGGAAACACTCCTGATCGAAAAGCATCTTGGCGGGTGCGCGGAGTGCGCACTGGAACTTGCCCGGCTGCGCGCTTTTGACGAACTCCTTGCGCCGAGGGCGCAGTGGGAAGACGACCGGGCGTTCACATCGGAAGTGCTTGAGCGCATCAGGGAACCGCGCCCCCCGGCCGCCGCCGGGGAGAGGTCCCCTTTCCGCGGCTGGTGGGAAGTCCCGGCTCTGGCGCTGGCCTCCTTCGCGCTATACGTTCTCTATGTGGAAACAGCCCTGTTGCCGGCCGAGTCCGATTATCTGGCCGCCGCGCTGGCCGCGCAGAATAAACCGCAGAGTTTGTCCGACCTGTTATTGGGGCACAGCCGCACAGACGATGAAGTGATACTAGCTATGGTCCTTGCCGGAGGAGAAAAATGAATATCAGATGGAATCAAATAGCTTTGGCCGTGGCGGCTGGTTTTCTGCTGGGAGCCGTTTCAGCCGGGATTTATCTGGTGCATCGCTTCCATAGCCTGCCGCCGTTCGCGGGAGGCGGTCCAGTGGAAATGTTCTCCAGGCGACTCGGGCTGACGGAACAACAGAAAACAGAAGTTGCCGCCGTCTTTAAAAAGTACGCTCCCGAAATAGAAAAAGTAATGCAACCCCGTGAGCCTCAATTACAGGAACTCTTAAAGCGCATTAAAGCGGAACTTGTTCCGATCCTGACCCCGGAGCAGACGCGAAAACTGCAAAAGCTTGAGGAAAAGATAAGGTCGCGCCATAAAAAGCTCTCCGGCCGCTTCGGTAAGCCCGGGCTTCACGGAGCCTGGACTGAATAAAGGCGGGCCGGGGCGGCGGCGGAGGCCAACCGAGGCCGGAGCTACCGCCTTGGCCTTTCATCATTCTCTTCACAGTTTCCACCTCTCCCGGCGGCCACTATTCAAAAAAGACCATAACTCGGCCGCAGCAGCAGACACCGGGGCGGTGCTTTATCAAGTCGGGACCACCGGCATAAATGCGGCTCATTATCAGGAGCGGACCCGTGACGCGAGCAGAATTTAGGCCCAAATTGGCGGTGTGGGTGAATCTGCAATAAAGCTTCCCACTTCGAGGGAGAGGCCCCCGCCTTCGGCGTCAGCTTTTCCCCGTCAGGCCCCGGAGTTCAGGCCTTTATCATTATCAGCGCCATCTTGAACTTTTTGGCGGCGTGCAGGGCGTGGGGCCTGTTGGCCGGCATAATGATGAACTCGCCCGCCTTCACTTTCACGGGCTTTCGGTCTATGCTGATCTCGGCCTCGCCGTCGAGTATCTGCACCATCGCGTCGAAGGGAGCGGTATGCTCGCTCAAGCCCTGCCCCTTGTCGAACGAGAAGATGGTCACCGTGCCTACCGGCTTCTGGATGATCGTGCGGCTGACCACCGCGCCCTTGTCATAACCCACTAGGTCTTTAGCCTTCAGGGCTTTCCCGCGCAGGTCTTCCGTCTTTTCAATTTTAGCCATACATTCTCCTAATTAAGCGTCTGTCTGAATCTGCCGTAAGCGGCCGCGCCGGCGGCCACGGCCATCGCCGCCAGGGCTGACATGTTAAAAACGAAAACCGCATGGTCCCCGCCCTTCAACAGGATATTGCGCAGCAGCGTGGTGAAGTAATAGAGCGGGTTGGCGTAAACCACGGGCTTGAGCAGGGCGGGCATGTTCTCCACGGGGTACATTATACCGCTCATCAGCACAGCGGGGAACAGGAAGATGAAGCCGCCAAGCATGGCCTGCTGCTGGTTTTTAGAGACGGTGGAGATCAGCGTCCCCACACTCACCGTGGTGATGACGAAGGCCAGCGCCGCCGAGAAGAGCCGCCAGAGATCGCCCCTGACCGGCACGCCGAAGATGAAAAAGCCGGCCGCTATCACCAGGGCCGCGTTCGCCAACCCCAGCACGATATAGGGCAGGGTTTTCCCCAGCAGGATCTCGTAGTTCTCCAGGGGGGCCGAGACTATAGTCTCGAAAGTGCCCAGCTCGCGCTCGCGCGTCAGGGACATGCTGGTGAGGATGATGGTGACCAGGCAGACTATCATGCCCATCACACCCGGCACCATGAAGACCGGCGATTCCATCTCCGGGTTGTAGATTATCCGCACGTCGAAACCGAACGGGGCCGCGGAGACGGGCAGGCCCGCCTCGGCCGCGGCGTGCGCGGCGAAGATAGCGCGCGCGTAGGCCTCCACGCTGCGCGCCCTGGTAACACTGGTGCCGTCCACCAGCAGCTGCACGCCGCCGCGCCCGCGCGCTGCCTGGCGCGCGAAGCCCCCGGCCGGGAACACCAGCGCCGCGTCGGCGGCGCCGGAGACCACCAGGTCCTCGGGGGCGCGCCCTTCCGCGGCCACCGGAAGGAACCACCCCGAGGCGGTAAAGCGCTGCGCCAGGCGGCGCGCGGCCGCGTCCGAAGGGGCGTACACCGAGGCCAGCTTGATGTTCTTTATCTCGCTGGAGAGGGCCAGGCCGAAAACCGTCATCTGGATCATCGGCATGACGAACAGGATCAGCTTCATGCGCGGGTCCCGCAGGGCCTGCGCGAATTCTTTCCTTATAAAAGCGAGCAGGGTGCGTTTCATGGTTCCAGGTCCGTTTTGAATTTCTTGAAGGCCGCGGCCAGCAGCAGCGCGCAAAGCGCGGCCAGCGCCGCCAGCGGCAGGGCCAGGTCGGCCGCGCCCGCCCCGCGTATGGTCACGCCGCGGGCGATCTCCATGAACCACCGGGGCGACAGTATCATGGTGAAATACCTGAAAAAGACCGGCATGCTCTCTACGGGGAAGATGAAACCCGACAGCAACAGCGAGGGCAGCAGCCCGCTTATCATGGAAAGCTGCATCGCCAGCTGCTGCTGGCGCGTCACCACCGAGATCACTATGCCCTGGGACAGGGAAGCCAGCGCGAAGAGGACCGTGCCGCCCAGGAAGAGCAGGTGGCTGCCCCGGAAAGGCACCCCGAAGCCGAACCGCGCCACCAGGTT
>Ga0209211_10003302_pt1 | contig 26508 bp, 27 predicted proteins | sample RifGroA2_FD_183992 | JGI IMG/M metagenome (GOLD analysis project Ga0209211, IMG submission 183992) | Groundwater microbial communities from Rifle, Colorado, USA - Groundwater A2 (SPAdes) (version 2) | ecosystem: Environmental > Aquatic > Deep subsurface > Groundwater | place: Rifle, Colorado...
TCGAGCTGGGTCTGCAAATGCTGCATTTCTTCCAGCAGCTTGTCGTAGTCCGCATCCGGCTCGGAGAGTTGATGGGATACATGGTGATAATCGTGCAGCAGCTGCTGCAGCTTGCCCAAGCCTTTGGCCACCGCATCGAACACCGAGTCGTCGGCATCCAGTACCGGCTCCTGATTGACGAAGCAGATGCGCGCGGTCGGTGCGCGCCACACCAGCCCGTCGTCCAGAGTCCCCTGCCCGGCCAACACGCGCATCATGCTCGACTTGCCGCCGCCGTTGCGCCCGATCAGGCCGACGCGCTCGCCCTCGTCGAGCTGAAAATCGGCATGATCCAGCAATGCGACATGCCCGAAGGCGAGTGAGGCTTTATCCAGCGTGACGAGCGGCATTTACTTGGCTTCCTGCGGCATCGAAGATTGATAGAGGAACGAGAAACCCACCGCCCAGCAGGCCATCACCCAGTAACCGAACGCCGTGGTGAACTGGTTCAGCACCAGATGGGTGTTGTAATCGCTGATCGAGGACGCGAAGAACTGGAACACGAACAGCGACGCCGCCAGCACGTTGCCCAGCAATACAGCGCGATGACCGAAACGGTAACCATTACCCTCGGGCTTACCCTCCGGCGGCAGCGAACCGCGAAAGTGCAGCACCAGATAAACCACCATCAACAACAGCAACGCGCCGACGATGCGGCCGGGGATGTCGCCCTCGAAGGTGGAGATGCCCAGCACTTCCAGTAGCATGCGCCCGACTGCCGCCACCCAGCCCATCGCCAGCGTCTGCGGAATAAAGAACCAAGCCAGAAACATATTGATGCGAGCCTGCATGAGCTTTCCTCTTTGCGATATTTTTCGAACGGCGCGCATGATACCAGCCAACACGGGTTCTGATTGCGGCGCATTTCCGCTAGAATGCGCGCCTGCATCAAAAGTCCTCGTAGTTAAATGGATATAACCGGCCCCTCCTAAGGGTCAATTACTGGTTCGATTCCAGTCGAGGACACCACATTCAAAACTCCCTTATGCCATAAGGGAGTTTTTTATTTTCAGTTGACGTTCGATCGGATGAATACTGACACTTTTTCTGATTGAATGCGCGCACCCGCCATCGGGAGCGACCAGCACCAGCAAGCCCAAGAGGTTGGCGACATGCTTGAATAGGGACATTCGACGACGAAGACTGCCTCGCACGGCCCCTACTTGACCAGGATCGAAATCGTTTCCGCTCCTGGCGCAAAATCGAACTGAAGTTTTTCAAAGCTGGGCAGGCCGGAAAGCATCCCCAGATCAAAGTAATTTGAGAATCCCAACGGCTCGGCGGGAAAGTGCAGGAAATTGTGATCCAGGGCACCGTTGCCGTTCTCGTCGTGGAACACGGTAACGGCGTACTTCCCATACTTCAGATTCCTGAATATGAGTTGCGCACGATTGCCGCTGACCGCTTCCCGTGCGTGCAAATACGCCTTGTCGATTTGCATGACATCGTCGCCCTCGCGAAATAGATTGGCGATCATTTGTCCGCGATCACTTGAAAATCCGCCGACCGCGATGGTGAGGTCGCCCGACATCGGGTCTGCAGCTGCGGCTTGCGCCAGCAATGATCCGATGGACAGGATGAAAACAGTGATGTGTTTATTCATAAGAAAGTGCCTCTCTGTTGGAAATTGAAACTGCCTTGCGGGCGGGAATACGGCTGGCCAGCCAGCCGAAAACGAGGGTGATCGCCAGCGTGGCTGCGAAACCGGCATGACTGAAGGCGAAATTCAGCGAGACGTTATGCCCCAGGATCAGCGTCCCGAAAAATTTCGCGGCATAGAAACTAAGCGGCAAGCTCAGCAGCAATCCCAGGGAAATTCCGGTCATGCTGACCATCGCGCCTTCAGCCTCGAACAGCCGATAAACGATTTTCGGGGTCGCGCCGATAGCGCGCATGACGCCGATCTCCCGGGTGCGTTCCAGGATGTTGGTGCTCGTGGCGACGGCCATGCCCAGCGCGCCGATCATCAGCACCAGCGACGAGAGCAGCATGAACAGAGTCAGGATGATGTCGAGATGGTCATAGATGATCTTTGCGCGTTCGGCCTGCGACATGACGTAAAACACGTCGAGGTCCGTTTCGGCGACCCGCCTTTCGATATCCCGCTTCAGTTTGACCACCCGTTCGTAGCTCCTGTCGTTCGCGACGAACATCAGGCTGTTGATCCGGCGCTCGGGGTTGGCATATTCGTCGTATTGCGCCTTGTCGATGTAAATCTTCGCCGCGTCGAATTCCTTGACGATGCCGACGAGCCGGACTTGCGCTGGCCTGCCGTTAAGATCGATCCGGTACTGTTTCCCCAGTTCGACGGGTTCGCCGAAGTCGTCTGCCGCCATCTGGTTCATCACGATCTCGAGTTCGCCGGAATCCCGCAGCCAGCGCCCCTGTACGACATCCATCCTGACCAGTGCCGTATCGCGGGGCAGCGCGACGATGCCGATACCGTTGCCAGTCGAAACGACGGAGGATTGCAGGCGCCCGCGTCCACCGTTCCATGTCTCGATGTGCTGGACGTTGTCTATTCCAGAAAATGGCGCCAGCGCTTGTTCGTGCGGTATCGAATTTTTCAGTACAAGCTGCACGTCGTAGCGCATGGCGCGCTTCGATTCTTCGAGGAAGTCGAGCAATGATTGCCGCACGTTGAAGCCCGCATTGAATATCGCCACGCCCAGGGCAATGGTCGCCACCGTGGCCGCCAGCCGGTTCCTGCGCCGCAAAACGTTACGCAAGGCGAGCCGGATGCTGAAAGACAGCATGTTGCCCGCAATACTTAGGGAGTGGACGGGATCGGCGCCGAGTCCGTAATCGGACAGCGCTTGCCTGACCGGGATGCGGCTCCCTCTCAGTAGGGCAGGAAGCGCAAACAGGACAGGCAGCAGCAAGCCGCAACCGATCAGGCCGGCATACAAGGAGAGCGGGAGCGTCCTGGTAAGAATGTCGAAGTTCAATATCTTTGCCACGAAACCGGCAAAGCCATAACCGGAGACCACCGCGAGCGGAATGGCGATTACGCTCGCCATCGCGCCCAGCATAAGCACCATGAGCAGATAAATGCCTAGGACTTTGCCCCGCGTGGCGCCGATGGCCTTCAACACGCCGATCTGCCTGACTTGCTGTGCAAGGATGGCGCCGATCAACTGCGATACCAGCACCGCCCCCATCAAGAAAGCCAGCAGCCCGATACTGCCCTGAAAGGCAAGCAGCGTATTCAACTGGAACTGGTGCGGATGCTGATTGGGCTTGGGAATGTTAATGCTGCCGACAACGATGCCCTGATTGCGCAAGTCAGCCACAATGGCATTGGTCGCGGCCTCGATTTCCTGTTTGTTCGCGGCATGTTTCAGGCGCAGGATCAGCCTGCGGTCAACGGGCTCGCCGCTGATTGCGGAATAGGTCGCCTTGTCCGTATAGGCATAGAGGAAGGCGTCCTGTGTGGAGGGTGCCTGCGCCGGATCGAACACGATGCCGGCAACAGGCACCTGCAATAATTTTCCGCCTGCGCGCACGCGCGCCAGCGAGCCGGTTCTCAAGCTGGAAACCAGTTGGCCGTTGCGCTCCAAAAGTACCGCGCCGCGCGGCGGTGTCGCCGGTCCCTCCTCATGATATATGCGGGCGAGGTCGAACTTCCCGAAATCGGATACTCCGAATAGCCATAACGGCAGCCACTGATCGGGGGAAACCTCGATGCGCAAAAAGGAGAAATCGCGAAACTCGGCACTTTCAATCTCCGGACGTTGCCTGAATGCAGCCAGATCGAGTCTGGCAAAATCCCCGGATGTCAGCGCTACGTGATGGGGAGTGGTGCGGAGATAATTTTCGTTCAGGTCGTTTTTCAGGATGAAGTAGGAAACCAGAATAGCACCGACACCCCATAGCCCGATGGTCAACGCGCAAACGGCCAGCAGTGTGCGGCCCGGATTGACGCGCAGATCGTTCAGGGCTTTCTTGAATGCGGGGCTCATGCTGCCTTCCTTTCGTCGCCGGCCAGCCTGCCGTCGCGCAAGGTAACGACACGGTCGTATCCGGCGGAGGAAACCTCTTCGTGCGTCACCACGATCACGGTCTTGCCCGCCTCGACGAGTTGCCGGAAGAGCGCGTGTATGGCGCTTGCGTTCCGGCTGTCGAGGTTGCCGGTCGGCTCGTCGGCTACGAGGATGGGCGGGTCGTTTGCCAGGGCGCGGGCGATGGCGGCCCGCTGCTGTTCGCCCCCCGACAAGGCGGACGGAAACTTGTCCGCATGCATGGCAATGCCGACCAACTCTAATAAAGCATTGGCACGGTTGAGCCGTTCCTGTTTTGAAATTGCAGCGACAAAATCCATGGCGAGCAACAGATTCTCCCGGATGGTCAGTGTCGGGATAAGCTGAAAAAACTGGAATACGATGCCGATGTTGGCGCCGCGCCAGGTGGCCAGGCGGCTTTCGCCGAGCTTATGCACCTGTATGCCATTGATCACGACCGTGCCCTTGTCGGGGCGGTCTATTCCAGTCAGCATGTTAAGCAGTGTGGATTTGCCACTGCCGGATTTTCCGACGACGGCGACGAACGAGCCTTTGTCGAACTGCAATGTAATGTTGTCGAGCGCCGTGAAATTTCCACTGCTGCCCGAAAAAATCTTGGTGATGCCGCTAAGCTGGATCATAGGTATACCTTGTGATGAGTTGGACGCGTGTCTATCATGGCGACTCCAATCCACTGCGAGAAGAACACGCAAGCGGCCTATGCACAGTTCCAGACACAAACCGGTTTTATGTCCAGCAAGGGGGCATCTTGACCGCTAAAAACAAATCGTCGGATCGGCGTGTGCAGCGCACCCGCGATGCATTGCGGGATGCGCTGATTTCGTTGCTGGAAGAACGCGGCTGGGACGACCTCAACATTCAGGACCTGTGCGAGCGGGCGAACGTGGGACGTTCGACGTTTTATCTGCATTTCCAGAACAAGGAAGAGTTGCTGGTTGGCGGTTTCGACGACTTGCGTGCCTGGCTACGCGCGCAGTCCGCACCTGAGAAAACTGCAGTGGATGCCATGCCGTTCGTGCGCGGCCTGATCGAGCACGTTCATGAGCAGCGCAATTTATTCAGATCCATCATCGGGCGACGCAGCGGGCACGTCGTGCAAAAGCGCTTCCGGGAAATGGTGTGTCAACTCGTCGAGGAGGAAGTCGCGCCCCCTCATGCAGGCTGGAAGCAAAAAGCCGGAGCGCACTATATCGCGGGAGCGTTAGTGGAGCTGCTGGCGTGGTGGGTGGATTCCGGCAAGGGGCATACAGCGGACGAAGTTGAAGAGCTTTTCTACCAACTAACCTTGCCGAGTATCCGGCAAATTAAAGTGTAAGTGCCGTTATCGATGATGCAGGCAAGGCAAGGCAGTGCATTTTCATCTGCCAGTGCCCAGTTCTTTCTGATTGAGCACGCCACATTCAAAACTCCCTTATGAAAATAATGGGTATTCAAGGATTCACGCCACAAAGGCATCATTTGCACTTTGCATCAGTCTCAGAGAGATTCGCCTGACGATTTAACGAGTTCCGCCATCTCGTAATGTCCATGGTTAATCAGCCCGTTTGCTACTGATGACCGATCCTGGGCCGAACGATTCTGGCTCACCTTCCACTTTCCCTTGAGATCGGTAATGACGATCTCGATCCCGACAATGGCCTCCAGTAATTTGCTCGTGAATTCTTGCGGCGCATCCGAGACCGCCCACGGATGATCGAATCCTGCCTCGTTGTGTGCCGTGAGTGATTCCAGTTGTGCGCGTATCCAGTTAATATCATGAATGACACGCAACTTGCCTTTGGCTTGGACGCTCACGTAATTCCAGGTCGGCACGACCTTGCCGGATTCGGCCTTGGAGGCGTACCACGACGGCGTGATATAACTTTCAGCTCCATGAAAAATCACCAGCACATCGGTATCCGCAGGATGTTCCTGCCAGAGCGGGTTTGACCTGGCAAGGTGTCCACTCAACACACCATATGGCACTGGCTCAGTCGATAACGCTAACGGAATGTGGTTTGCCTCTAAGCCATTGGCATTAAGCGTGACGAGTGTCGCCAAAGGCTGGGCGCGAATCAGCTCGTGCATGACCTCAATGTTTGGCTCTTCAAACTGCCGGGGGATGTACATAGCTTATCCTTTACGAGTGCTGCTGTTGCTCCAACTGACGGCGCTGATCATTCCTGTCTCTTCAACATCTGGAAGATTCTCATATACCTGTTCCACTGTCGCATTTTGTGTCAATGCTGAAATCACCGGAGGCAACGGATGAGCCCATATTCCCGGAAAATCCTTTTCCAGTACGGACACCATCGGAAAAGCCAGTTTTTCAACAGGAGGGACAAACTCGGCGGCCACACCTGGCTTATTGCCTCGCGCATCGATCCTGTACCAGCCATATTGCGCGAGGTGTACAGCGTTCAGTCCGTGCAAACAATATGGCGGCCCCTCCACGCCGACTGACAACCGCTGATAACACAGACCGGCGGGAATGCCATTTGCTCTTAACAGTGCAGCCAGCAAATGGCTTTTCGCATAGCAATAACCTGTGCCGTGCTGCAACACCTCCGAAGCTTTACGGGTGACCGGGTTCATCCGATAGTCCCAACTGTGCTTGATGGAGTCGCGAACAAACTCGAAACAGCGCTTGGCGATTTCTTCATCGCCCGATGTACCAGTTGCGAGTTCGGATGCTTTCGCCATAATCAATGGATGCCGCCAGTCGATATGCTCGCTATCCGCCAAGTAAGACTCCATGTTCAGTTGCGCAGAATCAGAAGTTGTCATTGCAGCTCCTTCAATATCTGCCGCAGCAAGATCAGCCCCTCATCCACCTCTGCCAGCGTACTGTTCAGCGCAGGCATGAAACGCAAGCAGTGTGACCGAGGCGCATTTAGCAGCAATCCCCGTTCTCTGGCAGCAGCAACTATTTCCGGCCCGGCATTACTGCCGAGTTCCAATGCAAGCAACGCACCTTTCCCGCGCACCTCGCCCAGATTGAATTCCTTCGATATCGCAACCAATCCGGCAACCAATTGCGCACCGACATGACGGCTCTCTTCTAAAAATCCATCGAATAACAGAGTCCGTATCACCGCCACGCCTGCAGAAGTAGCCAGCGGGTTGCCGGAAAATGTTCCGCCCTGATCGCCGTACTCGAAGCAGGAGCATGACTGTTTGGACAACAGCGCCGAAATTGGCACTCCACCACCCAGCCCCTTACCTAACGTCATGATGTCCGGCTCGACGCCATGTTGTTCATAGGCGAAGAGCGTACCTGTACGACCGCAACCAGTTTGTACTTCATCGACGATCAGCAACAACTCGTGGTCGTCGCAAATCTGCCTCAATACCTTAAAGAATTCCGGGTTGGCGGGTATAACGCCCGCCTCCCCCTGTATCGGCTCCAGCATGATTGCCACAGTTTGATTGTTAATGAGCGCTCTGACAGATTCGATGTCGTTCAGCGTTGCTTTGGGGAAACCGCTGACCTGCGGAGCAAAGATCGTGTCCCATCCGGCCTTCCCGCTCGCCGACATGGTCGCCAGGGTTCGCCCGTGAAAACTGTTCGTGAACGTGATGATCTCGAAGGCGCCGCTCTTGTATTTCTGCCCCCATTTTCTTGCCAGTTTGATTGCCCCCTCATTGGCTTCTGCGCCAGAGCTGCCGAAAAAAACCTGATCAAAACAGCTGTTCGAAATCAAAAGGCTGGCAAGTTCAATCGCAGGCTCGTTATAAAAGGCCGGCCCAACGTTAATCAATTTTGAAGCCTGGGCACACAGTGCTTGCACGACCACATCTGGTGAGTGGCCCAGGCAATTCACCGCCCACCCCTGCACCCAATCAAGATAGCGGCGATTATTTTGATCGAACAAGTACGATCCTTCACCACGCACGAACGCAATGTCCGGACGCGGAGTAGTCTCCATCAAACAATCTTTGGTGTATGCAAGTTCAGTCTTCATCGGATCTCTTTCGTAAAGCAAACGTGAAGCAAAAAAACAAAAAGGCCACGGGGATTAGCCGTGGCCTTGTCGGGGAAACTTTCTATGTCAGTCTGGCAGATTCATCAGACTTTCGATTGAAATATCGCAAACGCAGCACGGCATGCCCAATTCGTGTCGGGCATTGGCGGTACGTCGCATATTTCTGGAGGAAGTTTTCATGGCGGAGAATGATGATTGCCATGGCCTGGTTTGTCAACGGCATCGTTAACCGCCGATCCTCTCCGGCTGAGCACACCACAAACATCATCCGTTTGCCCCATCGCACAATAGCCATGCTAGTATCGCGCCCATAAAAATTTCTATGCGTTTTTCAGGGGGCGGCATGCGCAATATCGTTTTGTACAGCGATGAGAATCACAAGTTCGTACTCTTGAACGAGAGCGAACCTGGCGAGGAGGACGGAGTCCGGTCCAACCAGTATCTGGTGACCCACCGCGATTGCGGCGTGCTGCTCGACCCGGGCGGATTCGGCGTGATGCCGCGCGTGCTGGCCGAGATGCTGCGCTATATCGCCCCGGACAAGCTGAAGGGCATCGTCCTCTCCCATCAGGATCCGGACATCGTCGGGGGCATCTCGACCTGGCTGGAAATCACCGATGCCGAGGTTTATGTGTCGCGCATCTGGACGCGATTCCTGCCGCACTACGGCATCAGCGAGATGCACCGCTTCGTCGGCGTACCGGACGAAGGCATGCCCTACCCGGTCTGCCCCGGCTTTGACCTGCAACTGCTGCCCGCGCACTTTTTGCATTCCGAAGGACAAATCAACGTCTACGACCCGGTCTCGAAAATCCTGTTCACCGGCGACATCGGCGCGGCGATGCTGCCTATGGACAAGGACTTCGCCTATGTCGACGACTTCGCCGCGCATCTCCCCTACATCGAGGAGTTCCATCGCCGCTACATGTGCTCCAACAAGGCAGCACGGCTGTGGGTCGATGCCATCTCCGGACTGGACATCGACATGATCGCGCCGCAACACGGGCCGGTCTATCGCGGCCAGGCGGCGCGCGACTTTCTCGCATGGTTCAGGGAACTGCGCTGCGGCGTGGACCTGATGGTCAGCAGCGGACACTTCGAACAGGGCGCCTGAAGCATGACGCTGCCGACTGCCATACTGCCCGCCGGGCTGGAAGATTTCCGCTATCAGGGGCTGGTGCGCTTCGCCGCGCTGCTGGAGAGCCAGACGCGCTCGCGCCTGTTCGCGAAGAACATCGGCGACCTGGTGCACAGCATCAATACAGAGATCGGCGAGAATCTCGATAAAAGTATCCGAAAGTTGCAGCAAACCAATCTTTCCGACGACGAAAAATCCGGCCTGATCGACTTGCTGAGCAACAGCGCCACCCGCTCCTCCCGCCTGCACCTGACGATGGAGCTGCTGCTGAAGGAGCGCAACCGCCAGTGGCAGCAGAGCGAGAACAACCTGAAACAGATCATGCTCGACTTCCGCGGCATGGTCGACGACCTGTCGCACACCCTGATCGAAAAAGACTTGTTCGAGCGGCAAAGCCATGTGCTGGAAAGCATCATCCTGTCGCACGAGAAGGTCGCGCAGTGGAAGCTGTTCGTGCAGGAAATCCTGTCCGGCTTCCACGCGATCTTCCCGTTCAACTTCTTCTTCATCGCCTTTGCCGAAGAGCACGGCCTGTCGTTGTTCGTGTATTTCCTCGGCGACTACAGCGAAGAGGTCAAAGCCCAGGTGCGCGAACATCTGGCGCAAGACATGCTGGCCAAGCTCAAGCTGCCGGAGGACGCGCCGCTGGATATCGAAGAATTCCAGATACCCGCGGAAGGCAAATACAACTCCATCGACGACGTCAAGATGATCACGGTTCCGGTGCCGGAACTGGAGATGCTCAACCTGGCAGGTTTGCTCGGCGTGGCCTATGGCTCGCTGCACAAACTCAGCGCGCAGGAAGCCAGCGTGATTCGCTCCATCCTCGCGGTGATGGTGATGGTGGTCGGATCGAGCAAGGCACTGAACCGCACGTTATCGGAGCTGGAATACTATTCGACCCACGATCCGTTGACCGGCCTTTACAACCGGCGCTATTTCAACGAAATGCTCGACTACGAGGTGGGACGCTCGGAACGGCACGGCCACGAGTTCTCAATCCTGATGCTGGATCTGGACGACTTCAAGGACATCAACGACACCTACGGCCACCCCTGCGGCGACGCGGCGCTGATCGGCGTCGCCGACTCGCTGCGCGAGGTGGTGCGCAAGGGCGACCTGGCCACGCGCATCGGCGGCGACGAGTTCGCGATCATCCTGACCGAGACCAACAAGGCAGGCGGCATGGTCGTCGCCGAGAAGCTGCGCGCGCAATTGCGCGAAGCAGCGTTCTCCGCCCCCAACGGCAAGACCTTCCATATCACCACCTCGATCGGCCTGGTCTCCTATCCGGAGGATGCCCAGAACATTTCCGACCTGATGACCGGAGTCGACATCGGCCTGTACCGCGCCAAGAAACTCGGCAAGGACACCGTTTGCTCCGTCGATAAAATCGAAACGCAGATCCAGGAAAACCGCGTCATCCGCGACCACGCAGAATCCTTGCGCAACTCATTGCGCGAAGATCGCATCGTGCCGTTCTTCCAGCCCATCATCGACTGCAGGACCGGCAAGGTGTTCGCCTACGAGACGCTGGCACGCCTGTGCGAGCCGGACGGCAGAACCGTATCTGCCGGCATGTTCATCGAAACCATAGAGAAATACGGGCTGGGCCGCGAACTGGATCGCATCATCATCAGCAAGGCCTTGCAGGCGATGAAGCAGAAGATAGACGGCGGCGATCCAGACATCAAGCTGTTCATCAACCTGTCGGCGCAGGAAATACAGGGGCGCGGCATTCTGGGCTACGCGGAACAAATGTGTCAGGAAGTCGGCATCCCGCCGAAGAACATCGTATTCGAACTGCTGGAACGCGACGCGGTCGGCGACATGACCCACATGCGCAAATTCCTCTCCGACCTGCGCAAGAAGGGGTTCTCGTTCGCGCTGGATGACTTCGGCAGCGGCTACAACTCGTTCCATTACCTGCGCGAACTGCACTTCGACTTCGTCAAGCTCGACGGGGCATTTGTCCGAAATGTGCTGAATTCCAAGATTGACTATGCGCTGGTCAACAACCTGAGCCGTTTGTGCCAGGACTTGGGCATCCTGATGGTCGCCGAATTCATCGAGTCCAAGGAGATCATGGAAGCGATCCAGGCGATGGGCGTGGACTACGCACAAGGCTATTACCTCGGCCTGCCCGCATCGAACATGCCCTGAACGTTCCCCCTTAACGTAAAACTCGCGTAGCGATTCGTTTGCCCGGCTGCGCCCCCCCTCGCTACGCTCTCCCCGCTTGCGGGAGAGGAGAGCGAAGCGAGGGGCCGAGGTGAGGGAGAGCGTAGCGAGAGTTCCGGGCATGGCAAGTTTCATCATCAGGGACAGCAACTTGCCATGCCCCTTAGTCCTTCTCCGCCGCATAGAGCCGGCCCGACATCAGGCTGGCCGAGACGATCAATGCAGCACCGACCCATTCGCGCAACTGCATCGCCTCGCCGGCGAGGAAGTAGGACACAATTGCAGCGACCACCAGTTCGGACAAAAACAGGACGATCGCGCGGTTCGCCGGCACTCGCGCAATGCCGTACTGCACCGCGAAGCTGACGGCACACAACACGATACCGAGCAGCACGAGCAACAGCCAGGAGTCGCCATCGACCGCAGCCACCCTGTCCGCGAGCCCGCCCTGATAGAGCAGATACAGCAAGCTCAGCAGGGCTGTGCCTATCCATATGCCGAAGGACTTGGTCTCGACGCTCAGATGAGCGCAACGGCGCGCCACCACGTTGGACAGCGCGAACCCCATGCCCGCCGACAAGCCTATCCATTCGGCAGAGTTATTCGGCAACGGCATTCCCAGTTGCGGCTCCCACAACATCACCATCGCGCCGGAGAAAGACAGGAAAATGATCGCGTAGCCGTAGCGATTCAAACGCTCGCCCAGCAGCCAATACGAGAACAGGATGGTCCACACCGGTGCTAAGTAAAACAGCAACAGCACGCGCATCACTTCGCCGTCCAGTATCGCCAGCACATAGCCGAAGTTGGTCCAGCCCGCGCTCAGCACCAGCAACGTGCCCCACCAGCCGACCCGGAACAGTTCGCGCCACACGCGCGGCAGCAGGAACAAACCGCTCGCCAGCGCCAGCAGATAGGTCAACAGCGTCGCCAGCGCACCATCCACGCCGGCTATCTCCAGCTCCCGAAACGGATACCAGATCATGCCCCACACCAGCGCGCCGCTCAGCAAACCGGCGACCGGCATTACATTTTGTTTTGATGGCACTGAGCCGCCCCTTATAATCGCCGCCTGGCAAATTTCGCCGTTCCCACCGGTGTGGAACGACACTAACGATGAATCCCGATCTGCAGAAACTCCAACCCTACCCCTTCCAGAAACTCGCCGCGCTGTTCGGCGAGGTGCGTCCGAACCCGGATTACCGTCCTATCAGCCTGTCCATCGGCGAACCGAAACACGCCACGCCGCAATTCATCAAGGACGCGCTGACTGCCGGGCTCGACGGGCTGGCGAATTATCCCACAACCGCTGGCAGCGACGCGTTGCGCGGTGCGATTGCAGCATGGCTGGGCGCGCGCTATGACATCCCCGCACCCGATGCGAAGACCCAGGTCCTGCCGGTGAATGGCAGCCGCGAGGCGCTGTTCGCGTTCGCGCAGGCGGTGATCGACCGCAGCAGGCCCGATCCCGTCGTCGTCAGCCCCAACCCGTTCTACCAGATCTACGAGGGTGCCGCGCTGCTCGCCGGTGCGACGCCGCATTTCCTGAACACGCTGCCGGAGGGCGGCTTTGTACTGGACTACGCGCAACTGCCGGAAGAAGTATGGCAACGCACACAGTTAATCTACGTGTGCTCGCCGGGCAACCCGAACGGCCATGTGATGTCGCAGCAGGAATGGAACACGCTGTTCGAGATGAGCGACCGTTACGGCTTCGTGATCGCCTCGGACGAGTGCTATTCGGAGATCTACTTCGAAGACGCGCCATCGGAGGGTGGAGCAGGAGCCCCGCATAGCGGGGATGTGACCGCGGAGATGGATGCAGCGACCGCTACACCAGCACTTGACACCCCACAGCCCGCTCGCGGGCGCAAACCGTTGGGCGCACTCCAGGCCGCACGGCAACTGGGCCGCAACGATTATAAAAACCTCGTGGTGTTCTCCAGCCTGTCGAAGCGTTCCAACGTGCCGGGCATGCGCTCGGGTTTCGTCGCCGGCGATGCGACCATCATCGGCAAGTTCACGTTGTACCGCACCTACCACGGCTGCGCGATGAACCCGGCCATCCAGGCCGCCACCATCGCGGCGTGGAACGACGAGTCGCATGTCGCCGTGAACCGCCGCCTGTATGCGGAGAAGTTTGCACAGGTAGTCGAAATCCTGAAACCGGTGCTGCCGGTGACGCTGCCCGATGCCGGTTTCTACTTGTGGGTACGTACGCCCATCGCCGACACCGCCTTCGCGCAGTCGCTGTATCGCGACTATAATGTCACCGTGTTGCCGGGTAGCTATCTCGCGCGCAGTGCGAATGGCATGAATCCCGGCGAAAATTTTGTGCGCCTGGCGCTGGTCGCGAACACCGAAGAGACCGTGGAAGCCGCCCGGCGTATAGCAGAATTCAGTAACAAAATTCAGACGTAAGACTTAAGTCGTAAGACGTAAGTTGGCTTTGACGCACCGGTTTTAACTTACGACTTACGTCTACCAACTTCCAACTTTTTAAACAGGAACCAAGCCATGCAAGACTTGCAAAACATCATCGAACAAGCCTTCGAACGCCGCGCCGAAATCACGCCGCGCAATGCCGACGCCCAACTCAAGGAAGCCGTCGACACCGTCATCAACCTGCTCGACCAGGGCAAGCTGCGCGTCGCCGAGCGTCAGGGCGTGGGCCAATGGATCACACATCAGTGGATCAAAAAGGCCGTGCTGCTGTCGTTCCGCCTCGAAGACAACGCCTTCATCAAGGGCGGCTTCACCAACTACTACGACAAGGTGCCGTCAAAGTTCGCCGACTACAACAGCCGCGACTTCCGCGAAGGCGGCTTCCGCGTGGTGCCTCCGGCTGCCGCGCGCAAGGGTTCCTACATCGCGAAGAACGTGGTGCTGATGCCCTCCTACGTGAACATCGGCGGCTACGTCGATGAAGGCGCGATGGTGGACACCTGGGCGACCGTGGGTTCCTGCGCGCAGATCGGCAAGAATGTTCACCTGTCCGGCGGCGTCGGCATCGGCGGCGTGCTGGAGCCGGTGCAGGCCAACCCGACCATCATCGAAGACAACTGCTTCATCGGCGCGCGCTCCGAAGTGGTCGAAGGCGTCATCGTCGAGGAAGGCTCGGTGATCTCGATGGGCGTGTACATCGGCCAATCCACCAAGATCTACGACCGCGAGACCGGCGAAGTCCATTACGGCCGAGTGCCTGCCGGCTCCGTCGTGGTATCCGGCAACCTCCCCTCCGACGACGGCAAGTACAGCCTGTACTGCGCCGTGATCGTGAAGAAGGTGGATGCGAAGACGCTGGGCAAGGTAGGCATCAACGAGTTGTTGCGCGGCATCTGAACTCCGTTGGTAGACGTAAGACGTAAGTCGTTGGTTAAAGCAACAATGCCAACTAATAACTTACGTCTAACGGCTATCAACTGTTTTAAGGAGACACCATGATCATCACTCCACTACTGCAACTGGCCTCCGAAAAAAAGGCCTCCGACCTGTTCTTCTCGGTCGGCGCACCGGTCAACATCAAGATCGACGGCATCGCAATGCCAGTCAATTCGCAGTTGCTCGATGCGGAGATGATCAAACGCATCGCCTACGAAATGATGACGCCGAAACAGATCGCCGAATTCGAGGCGAAGATGGAGATGAACTTCTCTTTCCGCTACGACGGCATCGGCAACTTCCGCGTCAACATTTTCCGTCAGCGCAACGACATCGCGATCGTGGTGCGCCACGTCCGCGGCAAGATCGAAAACGTGGAGGACCTGCACCTGCCCTCCGTGCTCAAGGAGCTCATCATGGAGAAGCGCGGTCTGGTGCTGGTGGTTGGCGCGACCGGCTCCGGCAAGTCCACCACGCTCGCATCTATGCTCGAGTATCGCAACAGCATCAAGAGCGGACATATCCTGACCATCGAAGACCCGATCGAATACATCTTCAAGCACAACAAGTCCATCGTTAACCAGCGGGAGATCGGCACCGACACGCTGAACTATGAGAGTGCGCTGGCCAGCGGCATGCGCGAAGCGCCGGATGTGCTGATGATAGGCGAGGTGCGCGACCGCGAGACGCTGAAGCACGCACTGATCTTCGCCCAGACCGGGCATCTGTGCCTGACCACACTGCATGCGAACAACAGCTATCACGCACTGAACCGCATCGTGAACTTCTTCCCGTATGATTCGCGGCAAAGCGTGCTGTCCGACCTGTCGATGTGTCTGCGCGCGGTAATCTCGCAACGCCTGATTCGCAACGTAAACGGAAAGCAGGTGCCCGCGGTCGAGGTGCTGCTGAACACCGCGCTGATCGCCGACATGATCAAAAACGACGAGATCGACAAGATCCGCGAAGCCATCGAGAAGAGTGTCTCGCCCGGTTCCCAGACCTTCGAACAGGCTCTGTACAAACTGCTCAAGGCCGGGCAGATCACCAAAGAAGAAGCCATGCGCAATGCCGACTCGGCGAGCAACCTGGCCAGTCTGGTCGATTTCTCGGAGCGCACTAGCACGATGCAGATCCCGGCCTACAAACCCGAACAGGATGCACAACCAAAACCGGCCGCCGATTTCGGCGGCATCAAGCTGAATCTGGACGAGACCAAGTGAAACTGTACGGAATCCCCAATTGCGGCACGGTGAAAAAAGCCCGCGCCGCACTCGAAGCGCGCGGCATCGCTTACGAGTTTCACGACTTCAAGAAACACGGCGTCACCGAAGCGATGATCTCCGGCTGGCTCAAGCAGGTCGGCTGGCAGAAGCTGCTGAAAAAGACCGGCCCGACCTGGGGCAAACTGCCCGACGAAGTAAAAACTTCGATCAGGGACGATGCATCCGCTCTCGCGCTGATGCTGGAACAACCCAACGTCATCAAGCGTCCCGTGCTGGAGCACGAGAGCCGCGTGCTGGCAACCGGGTTCAACGAAACCGATTACGAGAATCTGGATCTCTGAACAAATGAGCGATACCCTTGAACTGGCAAAACAACTGATCTCGCGCCGTTCGCTGACACCGAACGACGACGGCTGTCTCGACATCATAGGCACGCGCCTCGCACCGCTCGATTTCAGCCTCGAAAAGATGTGCTGCGACGAAGTGGACAACCTGTGGGCGCGGCGCGGCAGCGACGGCCCGCTGGTCTGCTTCGCCGGCCACACCGATGTCGTGCCATCCGGCCCGGTCGAAAAATGGGGTAGCGATCCGTTCACCCCCACCGTGCGCGACGGCATGCTCTACGGGCGCGGCGCGTCCGACATGAAGGGCTCGCTCGCCGCCTTCGTCACCGCCATCGAAAAATTCGTCGCCGCGCATCCGCAGCATCGCGGCTCCATCGCGCTACTACTGACCTCGGACGAGGAAGGCATCGCGGTGGACGGCACGGTGCGCGTCGTGGAAACCTTGCGCGAGCGCAACGAGCTGATCGACTACTGCATCGTCGGCGAGCCGACTTCGGTAGCCAAGACCGGCGACACCATCAAGAATGGCCGGCGCGGCTCGCTGTCCGGCACGCTCACCGTCAAGGGCGTGCAAGGCCACATCGCCTACCCTCATCTGGTCAAGAACCCGATCCACTTGGCTGCACCCGCGATCGCCGAACTGGCCGCGACGGTGTGGGACGAAGGCAACGAATACTTCCCGCCGACCTCCTGGCAAATCTCCAACATCCACGGCGGCACGGGTGCGACCAACGTCGTGCCGGGCACGGTCGAGATTCTGTTTAATTTCCGCCACTCGACCGCCAGCACCGTCGATAGCCTGAAACAGCGCGTCCACGCGATCCTCGACAAGCACGGTTTCGAATACGACCTGCAATGGGAGAATTCTTCCGGCAAGCCCTATCTGACGCCGCGCGGCAACCTGGTCGATGCGGTCGCGTCCGCGATCAAACAAGTGCAAGGGCTCGACACCGAACTGTCCACCAGCGGCGGCACCTCCGACGGGCGCTTCATCGCCGACATCTGCCCGCAAGTGCTCGAAATCGGCCCGCTGAATGCGACCATCCACAAGATCGACGAATGCGTCGCGGTCGCCGACCTCGACGCGCTGTCCGAAATTTATTACCTGACGCTGCGCAAGCTGCTGGCCGAATGAAATACCTTATCTTGATCCTGCTGGCTGCGCTGCTGCTGTGGCTGATATTCATCGCCCGCTCGAACCGGCGGAAATCGCCCTATGATCGCGGCGGCGATAGCGGAGGCAGTTCCGGCGATTCGGGCAGCTCGTCGCATTGCGACAGCGATAGTAGCTGCGGAGGCGGCGATGGCGGCGGAGGTGGAGACTGATGGAGAATCAAATGAACGACTATTTTTCCGGCACGGCAAATAATCTGAAGACGGTGCGCGACTGGCTGCGCTTCGCGGTGAGCCGCTTCAACCAGGCCAAACTATTCTTCGGCCACGGCAGCGACGATCCCTACGACGAGGCCGCCTACCTGATCCTGCACACGCTGCACCTGCCTATCGACCGGCTGGAACCCTTCCTCGACGCGCGCCTGACCGACAGCGAACGCGCCGAAGTGCTGAACATCATCCAGCGCCGCGTCGAGCAGCGCGTACCAGCCGCCTACCTGACCAACGAGGCCTTCCTCGGCGACTTCAGTTTCTATGTCGATGAGCGCGTCATCGTGCCGCGCTCCTTCATCGCCGAACTGCTGCGCGAGCAACTCAGTCCATGGATCGCCGAACCGGAAGAAATCAGCAGCGTGCTCGACCTGTGTACCGGCAGCGGCTGCCTCGCGATCCTCGCCGCCTCCGCCTTCCCCAATGCGCTCGTGGATGCGGTGGATCTGTCGAAGGACGCGCTGGCAGTGGCCGAACGCAACGTCGCCGACTACGTGCTGCAAGACCGCATCGAACTGATCCAGTCCGACCTGTTCGCCAACCTCGGCGGCCGCAAATACGACATCATCATCAGCAACCCGCCCTACGTCGACGCCGAATCGGTCGCGCTGCTGCCGCAGGAATACCTGCACGAACCCGAGCTGTCGCTGGGCAGCGGCGACGACGGACTGGATGCGACGCGCGCAATCCTCGCACAAGCCGCCGACCACCTCACCGACAACGGCATCCTGATCGTCGAGATCGGCCACAACCGAGAAGTGCTGGAAGCCGCCTACCCCGACCTGCCCTTCACCTGGCTGGACGTGACGGCGGGCGACCAGTTCGTGTTCATGCTGCACAGGAACGATCTGCTCTGATGCCGTCGGTCGAGCATTACGAGAACTTCCCCGTCGCCTCCATCCTGATGCCCGGGCGGCTGCGCAAGCCGGTGGCGGCGATCTACCACTTCGCGCGTGCGGCGGACGATATCGCCGACGAGGGGGAACTGGCGGACGATGTGCGCCTGCTCCGGCTGGCCGAGTTCCGCGTCGAACTGAAGCGCATCGAAACGGACGACGTTCCGCTGACGCCGCTGTTCCGGAACCTCGCGGCCGAAATAGAGGAACACTCGTTGCCGATGCGCCCGCTGTACGACCTGCTAGCCGCGTTCTCGCAGGATGTGGTGAAAAAGCGCTACGCAAACTTCGACGAACTGCAAGATTATTGCCGCCGCTCGGCCAATCCGGTGGGCAACCTGCTGCTGCATCTCTACGGCGAAGCGACGCCGGTCAACCTCGCCTATTCCGATGCGATCTGCACCTCGTTGCAGCTGATCAACTTCTGGCAGGACGTCGCGAAGGACTGGGCCATATCCCGCGTCTACCTGCCGCAAGACGACCTGGCGAAATACAACGTCAGCGAAGCGCAGATCGCTGCGAGCCAGACAGACGACAACTGGCGCGCACTGATGAAGTTCGAGGTGGATCGCGCGCGGGAGACGATGCTGTACGGCAAACCGCTGGGGACGATATTAACCGGACGCATCGGACTGGAGATGCGCATGATCATCCAGGGCGGCCTGCGCATCCTCGACAAGCTGGAAGCCGCCGACTACGACATGTTCAACAAGCGCCCCGTATTGAAGCCTTATGACTGGGTTATCATGCTGGCGAAAAGCGCGCCCTTTTGATAATTCGGGTGGGTTTCTTGCGCTAATACGATCAGGAGAACGCGATGGACGTCGAACGCTTTAACGAGCGCAAACAGGATTTGATGACCGCCGTGCAACGGCTGGATGAGGCCTGCGCACAGCCCTTCTCCAGCTTCATCCGCGATTCGGTGATCCAGCGTTTCGAGTTTTGCTGGGAGCTGGCGTGGAAGACCTTGCGCCTGAAGCTGGAAGCGGAAGGCATCATCGCCAACACGCCGCGCGAAGTCTGGCAGCAGGCGCTGCAAATCGCGCTGATCAGCGATGGCAACGCGTGGTCCGAAGCACAGCGGAAACGCAACATCACCAGCCACACTTACGATGAAAAGCTGGCGGACGAGGTATACCGCTATGTGCTGCAAGATGCTTTGCCTTTATTCCGCAAGCTGGCGCAGGAGGCCGGTAAATGGCAGGTCTAGAACTCGAATTCGGCTTGTCCGCGCGCGTGCTGAATGACTTGCGTGCTGCGTTTGCCGCCTACCCGGAAATTGAGCAAGTGCTCATTTTCGGCTCGCGCGCCAAAGGCACGTTCAAGGATGGCTCCGACATCGACCTGGCCGTTTTTGCGCCCACCATGAGCACAGTGCGGTTCGCCGAATTATGGGATCGGCTGGACGCCTTGCCGCTGGTGTTCAAACTGGATGTGTTGCATTGGCATACTCTGGGGAACGAACGCCTTAAAGAAAAAATCACCGTCGAGGGGAAGGTTTTTTATTCCATCGAACAAATGGCCAAAGCATGACTCCAGACCAGTATTGCCAGGACAAGGCCGCCGCGAGCGGTTCCAGCTTCACCAGCAGTTTCCGTTTCCTGCCTGCCGACAAGCGCCGCGCGATGACCGCGTTGTATGCCTATTGCCGCGAGGTGGACGACGTGGTGGATGAGTGCTCGGACGCCAACGTCGCGCGCACCGCGCTGAACTGGTGGCGCTGCGAGGTCGCCGCGATCTACGGCGGGCAACCCACTCATCCTGTTTGCATCGCGCTGGCGGACATTGTCAAACAGTTCAACCTGCCGCAGGAACATCTGCTGGAGATCATCGACGGCATGGAGATGGATCTCGACCAGCCGCGCTATGCCGATTTCAAGTCGCTGCAACTGTATTGCTACCGCGTCGCCTCGGTGGTCGGCCTGCTCTCCGCAGAGATATTCGGCTACACCGACCGCCAGACGCTGAAATACGCGCACGACCTCGGCATCGCCTTCCAGCTCACCAACATCATCCGCGACGTCGGCGAGGACGCGCGGCGCAACCGCATCTACCTGCCGATGGACGAGATGCAGCAATTCGGCGTGACTGCAAACGACATCCTCAACGCGAACGAAACCGAAGCGTTTCAAAAGCTGATGGCGTTCCAGATCGAACGCGCCCGCCGCTATTACCGGCAAGCCTTCGACCACCTGCCCGCCGCCGACCGCAAAACCCAGCGCGCCGGACTCATCATGGCGGAGATATATCAGGCCGTGCTGGACGAGGTCGAGCGCAGCGGCTGCCATGTGCTGAAGGAACGCGTGTCGCTGACGCCGACATACAAGCTGTGGCTGGCGTTGAAGGCATGGTTCAAAAATTGAAAAACCGATTCCTTCCCCCTTTCAGGGGGAAGGTTAAGATGGGGGTGATACTTGATGACTACCCACAGAATCGATCCAGTAACAACGACAAGAGCCAGATCACTGCGATCCAATATGACCGATGTCGAGCGCATGCTATGGCGGGCATTGCGAGGTAAACAGTTTAACGGCTATAGATTTCGTCGCCAGTATCCGATCGGAAAATACATTGCCGACTTCGCCTGTATCGAGGAAAAGCTCGCAATCGAGCTGGATGGCGGACAACATCAGCAGCAACACGACTACGATGAACAGCGCGAGGCATTCATGCATGCTCAAGGCTGGCGAGTGTTGCGATTATGGAACAACGAAATCTTGAATAATCAGGATGGAGTGCTGACAACGATTGCAGGAGACTCAAAGGTTTCACCCCCTCCCTAACCCTCCCCCTGAAAGGGGGAGGGAATATGATGCGACAAAACACTCAAATAAAATCATGAGCAATCACCCAGACATCCATGTCGGTATCATCGGCGGCGGCTATGCCGGCATGGCGGCCGCCGTCGAACTTGCCGCACAAGGCATTCCCGTCACGGTGTTTGAGAGCGCGAAGCAACTCGGTGGTCGCGCGCGCGGCGTGGAATGCAACGGCGCGCAGCTGGACAACGGTCAACACCTACTGCTGGGTTGCTACCGCGACACACTGCGCCTGATAGCAAAAGTCGGCGGCGACATCGAACAGGATTTCCTGCGCCTGCCGCTACAACTCGACCTGCATGGTCACTTCTCGCTTCGGGCTCCGCGCCTGCCCGCGCCGCTCCATCTTCTGACCGCACTGCTGAAGGCAGAAGGCCTGAGCTGGAGCGAGCGCATCAAGGCTGCGCGCTTCATGCTCGCACTGCACGGCATGCAGTTCCGCCTGCCGCAGGACATGACCGTCGCCGAGTTGCTCGTCAAACATGGACAAGATGCCGACCTGACGCTCAAGCTGTGGGAGCCGCTCACCATCGCCGCGCTGAACACACCTGTCCGCAAGGCTTCCGCGCAGGTGCTGCTGAACGTGCTGCGCGATGCGCTAAACCGGACGCGCGCCGACAGTGATATGCTGCTGCCGCGCACCGACTTCACCGCACTCTTCCCGCAGCGCGCCGCGGCCTATGTCGAACGGCACGGCGGCGAGGTGCTGACTTCCTGCGGGGTGGAAGCGATCGTTCCAATGGACGACGGCATCGAACTCGTCATCGCCGCCGGCACTCAGCGCTTCAGCCATGTCGTTTGCGCCGCGTCGCCAGTCGTCGCCGCGAAACTACTGCATCCGATAACAGCGCTCGAAAACACCGTGCGGCAGATCGAAGCACTTGAGCATCAACCTATCTATACCGTGTACCTGCAATATCCCGCCCATGTCGCCCTGCCCCACCCGATGCTCGGCCTGCACCGGCGAACCAGCCAATGGCTGTTCGACAAGGGCCGCATCGCCGGACAACACGGGTTGCTCGCCAGCGTCATCAGCGCGGAAGGCATCCATCAGGAATTGTCTCAGGACGAACTGGCGCACAGGGTTATCGCCGAACTGCGCGAGGAATTCGGCATCGCCGACACCCCGTCATGGTTCAAGGTCATCGCGGAGAAGCGCGCCACTTTTTGTTGCGCGCCCGGCTTGCAGCGCCCCGCACAACAAACTGCGCATCCCCGGCTGTGGTTGGCGGGCGATTACACCGCGGGCGATTACCCTGCCACGCTGGAAGGCGCGGTGCAAAGCGGGCTGCGCTGCGCCGCAGCCCTGCTGCAAAGCACGAAGTCCTAGCGCGGCATAAGAATTATCCTATAGTCAGCAAGCAGCGAATCCGGTCTAATTCGGAATGTAAATACCCTAAACGCTGTAAAAGGAAATTCGATGATTCGTTTGATGGTGGTCGATGACCATGATCTGGTCCGTGCCGGGCTGATCCAGTTCCTGTCGCTTGCTCCCGATGTGAAAGTGGTGGCCGAAGCCGGCGACGGCGCCTCAATGCTGGAGAAACTGCGCACCACCGAGATCGATCTGGTGCTGCTGGATCTCAACATGCCCGGCCTGAGCGATGCCGACCTGATCGTCAGACTGCGCAGCCTCTACCCCGACCTGCCCATCCTGGTGCTCAGCATGCACAGCGAGACGCAGATCGTAATGCGCGCCATGAAAGCCGGCGCATCGGGCTACATCAGCAAGAACTGCCAGCCGCCAGTGCTGCTGGATGCGATCCGTAAAGTCATTGCCACCGGCAAGTATCTGCCGCCTAACGTCGCCGAACAATTGGCATTCGCCTCGGCCTGCACCCGTTCGAACGACCCGCTGGAAGTCCTGTCAGACCGCGAGCAACAGATCTACCGCATGCTGGTTCAGGGCGAAAATATCGGTGACATTGCCCGCCAGCTATATATCAGCGACAAGACCGTCAGCACCCACAAAAGCAACCTGCTCAACAAGCTCGGCCTGAAGAACGTCGCCGAACTGGTACGCCATTCCCTGACCCCCAGACAGCCGGGCTGAATGTCCCGCCATGGACAAGGAGCCGTCACCAATAGAATCCGCAATACCAGCCCGTCCGCTCGTGCTGAAATTGCGATCCGAACTGCTGGTGTCCGTGCTGGTGTTCGCCATTGGCCTGCTGGCGACTTACTGGATATGGCATCACGAACATCAACGCCAGCGCCTGGAACTACAAAGCGAATTCGACTCCGGAATACGCGAATCCATGCTGAAGATCGAACAGCGCCTGTCAAATTACCAGAATGTACTCATTGGCGTACAGGCGCTGTACGAGGCTTCGCAGCAAGTCGAACCCACCGAGTTCGCCGCCTATGTGGCGGCCTTGCGGCTCGAAGAGAACCATCCCGGCATCCAGAGCCTGGGTTACTCCCTCATCGTACCCGCCGAACGACTGGCACGACATCTCGCCGACATCCGCAAACAAGGCGCACCCGATTACCGTATCAAACCCGGAGGACAGCGCAAACTCTACGCGCCGGTCGTCCATATCGCACCGTTCCACGGACGCAACCTGCGCCTCTTCGGCTTGGACAACTACGCCTCGCCAGAACGCCGTGCGGCCATGGAACAGGCCCGCGATTCCGGTAAAGCCAGCTTCTCCGGCAAATTGACTCTGGTACAGGACGACAACACTTCCCAAACCGGCATCCTGATGTTCCTGCCGATCTACCGCAACGGCATGGCCCACGACACGACTGCAACCCGCCGCGCAGCCATCGCCGGCTGGGTATCGGCGACATTCAGCATGAGCAACCTGATGTCCGGCCTGCTCGATGCGCACACCCGGAATTTCGATATCGAGCTCTACGACGGGGAAGACCCGGAAACCGGTGCGCTGATGTACGACAGCAACGGCCTGCCCGATACGAAAAGATACGATTCCGTCTTTCGGGACACCCGTAAAATAAGGATCGCGGACAAGACTTGGATCGTATCGTTCGCCTCCACCCCCGCCTTCGACACCAGACTATCCGCTCCGCATCTCAGGATAGAAACCGTGATCAGCGCTCTTTCCAGCCTGATGCTGGCGGTCGCCATCTGGCTGCTGCTCCGCAGCCGGAAGCAAGCCTTGCATAACGCGCAACAGTTGCGGAACGCCATACACCAGGCCGAAACGGCGAGTCGCGCGAAAAGCGATTTCCTCGCCAACATCGGCCACGAACTGCGCACGCCGATGAACGCGATTCTCGGCATGGCCCACTTGGCGCTCGCCAACGAGACCGAGCCCAACCAGCGGACGCGCCTCGAAAAGATCCAGTTCTCCGGCGAGCATCTGCTGAACACCATCGACAACATCCTCGACTATTCGGGGATGGAATACGGGATATCGCCGCCTCACCCGACGGACTTCACGCTGGGCGAACTGCTCGCCGATCTCGACAAACTCATGGCACCGAAAGCAGCCGGTAACAAACTGGCGCTGGGCATCGACATCGCCCCAGCGCTATCCTCCTGCAAACTGCATGGCGAAGCCGGACATCTGGAGCTGGTGCTGTTCAATCTCATCGACAATGCCATCAAATTCACGCCGCCCGGCGGGCGCATCGGCCTCACCATCATCCAGCAAGATGAAAACGACACCTCGATCAAGCTCCGTTTCGAAGTGTGGGACACCGGCATCGGCATCGACCGGGAGGACCGGCCCCACTTGTTCTCCCCCTTCTGGCAGGCTGACAGTTCATCGACCCGCAGTCACGAGGGGATAGGACTGGGACTGGCCATCTGCAAGAAACTGGTCGAAAGGATGAAGCAAGGCGAATTGGGCCTGGACAGCGAGCCCGGGCACGGCAGCACCTTCTGGTTATGCGCCCGGCTGGACAAGGCAAAGACCGAACGCCACAAGGCAGCGGGCAACAGATTCGCGCATATCAGTGGCGCGCATATCCTGGTTACCGAAGACAACGTACTCAGTCAGACCATCCTCGGCGGGCTGCTGGAAAGCGCCGGCGCCGTGGTGCAATACGCCCACAACGGCATCGAAGCGCTCGAACTGCTGCGCCAGAAAAAATTCGAACTCGTGCTGATGGATGTCCAGATGCCCGAAATGGACGGCCTCGAAACCACCCGCGCCATCCGGAACGATCCGGCGCTGGCGGAACTGCCGGTGATCGCGCTGACGGCCCATGCCTCGAAAGAGAACCGCCACCGATGCATGGAGGCCGGCATGAACGACTTCCTCGGCAAACCCTTCACCCCGGCCGCGCTCTACGCCAAGCTGGCGTACTGGCTGCCGCCGCGCCACAAGATGGAAAACCCTGTCGCCGCGCCGGCCGTCACGGCGACACTGGCAGCCCCTGCACTCCACGACGACGAGATCATTGATCTGAAGCGACTGGCCGAACTGATCGGCGACGACCCCGCGAAGATGCGCGAATTCGCCGGCCGGTTCGTCGAACTGGCACGGTTGGACATGGATCAGATCGAAAACGCGCTGGAACGCAACGACATCGAGACGCTGAGTCGGCTGGCCCACCACAACAAAGCCCCGGCGAAGATGGTCGGCGCGAGCGGTTTTGCCGACCTGTGCCAAGGACTCTCCGACCTCAGCAAACGCTCCGCCGATCCGGCGCAGCTCAGCGAGATCGCCGCCCAGATGCGCCCGCTGCTGGATCGCATCGAACAACGAGTACAGCAGGAACTGGCACATTGATCAGACGGGCATTTCGAATTCGAAACTGCCCTTATATTTATTCCCAAGCGAAAAAGTAAAACCGACCAACCAGAAACTTCTTCAACAGGTGCTTAAAAATCCAAATTTAATGTTGACCAAGTTTGGCAAAGTCACTATGATGCGCACCTCTTCAATTCCCTGATAGCTCAGTCGGTAGAGCGACGGACTGTTAATCCGCAGGTCCCTGGTTCGAGTCCAGGTCGGGGAGCCAGACAAAACAAGCCCTTAGTCAGAAATGACTCGGGGCTTTTTTGCATTTGGGGAGAGGTGGTGCCGTAATTTCGGACAGTCCGATAGGTGATAGCCTTGCTCAACCCAAGCCGTGCAGAGCACGGCAACCAGAGGAGCAAGCGCATGAGAAGGACGAGAAGGAATCACGCACCGGGATTT
>Ga0209211_10003303_pt1 | contig 26508 bp, 21 predicted proteins | sample RifGroA2_FD_183992 | JGI IMG/M metagenome (GOLD analysis project Ga0209211, IMG submission 183992) | Groundwater microbial communities from Rifle, Colorado, USA - Groundwater A2 (SPAdes) (version 2) | ecosystem: Environmental > Aquatic > Deep subsurface > Groundwater | place: Rifle, Colorado...
GGCTGTTCTGAAAAAAAATATTGAGGCCCAGGGCGGAAGTTTCAAAAAAGCCTTGAATAAAATGCGGGAGGTTTCGAAGGAGCCGCCTCCTCCGCCGAAACCCGGAAAGCCCGCGCGCGCGGAGCTGGAAGAAAAATACGCTTTCAAGGCGCTCGACTGGCTGGGCTTCACGGAATATCTTTACGGGCCTTTTTATTCGGAACCGTCCGGCGAGAAAATCCTTTACCAGTCCACGTTTGAAACCACTTACCGCACCACCAATTTTTCCAAAAAAGATTTTAACGCCCTGACGGGTTACTGGTCGCACCGCATTGTGCTGCGCGGCATCCGCTTTATCGGCGGGACCACGGTGGACCCCTATATCGAGGCCGTCCCTTCCTGGCAGTCCGACCCCAGCGATTTCGCGACCAACCTTGAAGTGAGCGCGGGTCTGGAATGGCGGCCTTTGATCCGCAACGCGTTTTTACAGAATTATCAGCCCTACGGACTGCCCGTTCTGGACTGGATACGCAATACACGCGTTTTTCTTGTTTATTCCCAGCGCAAAAACCTGAAAGACAAATTCGATGATGATGTGATTACCAACAATCTCAGGGCCGGGGTGGAATTGTTCAAGGAATGGGGCGTGGAACTTCCGAGTCTGGATGTGATGACGGGAGAAAATCCTTATTTCAAAAAGAGCGACCTTTTCTGGGGCGAGATGTTCCTGCAGTATTTTTACAATAAAACCAATTTTTCCGGGGAGCCCGATTACCAATCCATCCAGAACACCGAGGCCCTGAAAATCGGTATCAAACTGCCGAGATTCCCGCTTCCCGACAATCCCATCAATCAGGAATTTTTGCTCATGCCCTATTTTGTTTTTGAAAATAACGTGAACCACGAGCATGATTTTTTCTTTCAAAACCGCTTCTATTACGGCTACGGCTTGCGCTGGATGCCTTTCCGCGATTACCGTTTTGCCAATAATGAATGGCTTTTCAAGACCAAGGTGTTTTTCGAATACTATCCGGAAATCCATTACGGCCAGGCCAAGCCCGTCAGTGAAACACCGGAACAGGATATCCGCTTCGGCCTTAACATGTCGCTTAAAAGGTTTTAAGTATGAAACGACTATTCCGGACAACCCTGTTTTTCGCCGCCGCTTATGCCTTGGCGGTTTTTCCCTCTTACGCGGCGGTGGCGAATCTCGCGGGCAATCCGGGTTTTGAAAATAGCCTCGGCGGGGCCAACAACTGGAACAATGACGCGGGCCGCGGGATTTCCAATCCCGTGGTGGCCGGCGCCCCGGAAGGCAGCCGCGTTCTACGGCTCACGGAAGCAGGATTAGTGTTCGGAGAATTCAGTTATACTTTTCAATCCGTGGGAAGCGCCAAACCCGGGGACGTGGTGGCGTTAAGCGCCGTGGCCCGCGAAGTGGCGCTTTCCGATGATGATGACGGCCAAATCCGCATTGAATTCAAGAATTCCGCCGGCGGTTTGATTTCCGATGTCGTCACTTCCATCACCGCGGGAACTTTCGGCCGCGTAGTGGCCAGCGGCATAGCGCCGGATGGAACCGCGGAAGTGGTTTTCACTTTAAGAATCCAGAATGCCGGTTTTGGAGAAGGTGACACGAGCACCATTGTGGAATTTGACGATATCAAGGGAACGGTGAATGGCCTGCCTGTTCTGATTCAAGCCGGCACCACCGGAGATGTGCACAGCCCCGGCGACCTTACCATGGTTTCCACCCGGCTTCAGAATACGAGCGCGGATGTGGTTGGCCCCATCGAACTTGTGGCCACGCCCACAGCAGGCATCAGCATCCACACAGGCCAGGCCTCGCTTGACGGCGGGCCTATCAATCAGCATGAAGGGTCGGTGGTTTTTGAATTGGGGAAATTGTCCTCCGGCCAGGACAGCGCTTTCGCTTTTGCCGCGCTTTTGAGCTCCGGCGTCGTGCCCGGCAAACGCTATGAAATCACCTTGATTGTCCGTAACGCCGGATCGGGTGCGGCCCTTTCGGACCTGGCGCGCGTGGTGATTGAAGTGGAGCCCGACCCTCTTTTCACCATGGGCACCATTATCGGAAAAGTTTTTAACGATAAAAATGCGAATGAGGAGCAGGACCCGGGGGAAGAAGGCATCCCCAATGCGCGCATCGCCACCGAGCAGGGCATTGTGGTCTACACGGACAGCTACGGCAAATACCATATCCCGCAAGTGACACCGGGACGGCATGTGGTTAAAATCGATTATCATTCGCTCCCGCAAGGCACGCAATTCGTCACCGAAGAATCGTATCTTGCCAAAATCACGGACGGTCTTTTGGCCAAGGTCAATTTCGCGGTCAAACTGCCGGATGACGAAGTCCCCCAGGAATACAAAGGCGCCCTTACGCTCAGCGTTATTCAGGAATTGGACCGTATCGCTCCGGAACTTTCGGTTGATATGGAACCGGAAATTGTCCGCACCGGGCAGGGGATGCTGGAGAGTCCGGTACGTTTTCTTTTGCACACCAATTACGGGAACCTGATCAAGGAATGGCGCATTGAAGTGCGTGACGAGATGGGCGAAGAGATTTGGTCCGGCATAGGCAAGGGCGCGCCGCCTCCGGATGTCAGGTGGGACGGCAAAGACAACAACGGGATTATCATTCAGCCCGGCGATTACGCGCTCCGGCTGGTGGTGCTGGACGGCAAAGACAAAGAGGACTGGACATCGCTCCGTTTTTTCAGGGTTATGAGCAAGGCCAAACCCTGGGAAAATGCTTCCGAGACCCGCCCCTTTTCATCCGTGGGTTATTTCAACATGATGGCGGACGGGAAAAGGTCCATTCCCATCACGGGGAGAACCGCGGTCAGGGTGCAGGGTAAAACGCCGGTGAAAAACCAGGTGACGGTTAACCGCATACCCGTGGCCGTGAACTCCGAAGGGACTTTTGAAACCGGGATGTTTCTGGCGGACGGGCAGCAGAAAATCGAGGTCACGACCACGACCGAGCAGGGCGAATCGTTGAGCGTCCAGAAAGAGGTCGAGATCAAGGACAATTATCTTTTTATGGTGGGCCTGGGCGAAGACCAGATGGGGTTTAACAATTTCAAGGGCAATGTCGAATCTGTGGCCAATGACAGCAAATACCGCGACGGTTTTTATCAGGACGGAAGGATTTCTTATTATCTGAAAGGCAAAATCAAGGGCAAGTTCCTGGTGAGTTCGCAGTATGACTCTGACAGCTCGAGCAAGCGGTCTAAGCTTTTCACGAGCCTTGATCCGGACGCGTATTACCCGGTTTACGGGGACAAATCCCAGCTGGATTTCACGGCCAACGATTCGCAGGGAAAGTTTTTCGTGCTGGTGGAAAAAGACAGGTCTTTTCTGAAGTGGGGCAATTTCAACACGGATTTCACGGACACGGAATTGGCCACGCATAACCGCACCGGTTACGGCGGCAAGGTGCATTTCGAAACCGTCACCACCACCAGTTACGGGGATGCCAAGTCGGGTTTTTCCGGATTTCACACCGAACAGAAGCAGCAGCCGGACCACAATGAATTCGTGGGCACGGGCGGCTCGCTTTACTATTTGCGCAACCGGCATGTGGTGGAAGGCAGCGAAAAACTGCGTATTGAAAACCGGGACGAATTAAGCGGCGTCGTGATTTCCAAAACGGATATGATCTCGGGTACGGATTATGAAATTGATTATGACGAAGGCCGGATTATTCTGAACAAGCCGCTTTCCTCCGTTGCGGGCAACAGCTCGCTGGTCAATTTGGGCGTTCTGGACGGCAATTCCAATGTCCTGGTGGTTGATTATGAATATAAAGAGCAGCGTGTCGTGGGTTACGGCACGAACGGGTTGAGAGGGTTTCAGCATTTCGGCGATCACGTGAAGGTGGGCGGCACTTACATTGAAGACGGGCATCCGCCCAATAACCGCAATTACACCATGCGCGGCGTGGATTCGGAATTCAAGATTGGCACGCATACCAAGGTCAATGCCGAGTACGCTCAAAGCGAAAATCCACAGCTCCGGGGATACACTTCTGCTAACGGCGGGCTTTCTTTCGCGAATTACGGCAGCTCCAATTTGTCTTCGCCCGAGCAGGGAAGGAATGGCGCTTACGTGATACGCGCGCAGAGCAAACCTTTGAAACAGCTGGAGGTGGGCGGCTACATTCAGAAATACAATCCTTTTTTCAGCAACGCGGACACGGTTTTCTCTCAGGGGGATTTGCGCAAATACGGGGTTGAGGCCAATTACCGGGTCACCAATAATTTTGTGCTGCATTACCGCCGTGACAGCATGCACACCGTGAAGCGCAATGATTACACCGGCACCATTGACCGGGTGCGTTATCACACCGTGCAGGCGGATTACAACAGCGACAAAGTCCTCACGCAGCTGGAATACCGGAATGTGACCGTTGATATCCCGACTGAAGCGCGCCTCAGGAATTCTCTTTTTTCCGTGAATGAATTCAACGACGCGGTGGCCGCGAAAATCGGCTACCACGTGACGGATGCGTACATGCCTTACGCCAGGGCGCAAATGACTTTTAACGGCGGCAAACCCGATAACCAGGTGGGCGCGGGCCTTGAGGCCAGAGTGCTCGAAAAATCCACCGTGTCCGTCGAACAAAATTTCGGGAATGTGGGCACGTCCACCCAGCTCAAATATGAAACCCAGACCTCCGAAAAATCCACGGCCTACGCCAAAATCGCGGCCGGTGATGACGCGGGTTACGGCAAGGCTATGCAGACCACGCTCGGCACCTCTCACACCATGGACAACCGCAGCCGGCTGTTCACGGAAAAGGAATTTTCCGGCTACCGGGGCGATAATTTCGCGCGCAACACCGTGGGTTATGAAAGAAGTTTCTTGGATGACAGGCTGGGCGGCGTTCTCGCCATAGAGAGAAATGACGTGGACAGGGCCAAAGAATCGGGGGTTTCTTTCCCTGATTCGCCTATTTTGAATGACGCTTATTCACTGGGCCTTACTTATCAGGAAGGCAGAATTCTGGAGGCCTCCACCAAATGGGAATTCAGAAAATTCCGGCAGGAGGCCTTGAGCGACCGGCAATGGCTGAGCTACAACAATTTAGGGATTCAAATCACCAAAGACCTGGAATTTTTCAGCCGTTTCAATCTTTCCAAAACAAGAGACATTGCGCTCACCAACACCTTGGCGGACTTCATGGAAATGAACTCAGGCTTCGCCTTCCGCCCCGTGGAATGGGACCGCTTCAATGCTTTGACCCGCTACACTTATTTGAACGACAATTTGCCGGATAACCGTTTCGGCAACGGCATCCCGCTTGAGGAAGTCGCCCATATCTTCGCGCTGGAAGGCGCCTATGATTTCAACCGGTATTGGGAATTGGTGGAAAAATTCGCCTACAAACTTTCCGAAGTCAGCTCATCGCTGACCGGGGCTCTCCGTTCCTACAATTATCTCTGGATCAACCGGGTCAATTTCCATGTGACCCGCAAATGGGACCTCGGCCTGGAATACCGTATTTTGACCCAGCAGGGCGTAGGCCAGAATTACCGGCACGGGGCCCTGGTCGAACTCGACCGCGAGCTTTTTGATTACACCCGCATCGGGGTCGGTTATAATTTCACGGATTTTGACGATGATTTAAGAAAGGTCAACAGCTATCAATCCTTCAGCCAGGGGCCTTTCGTCAGATTGACAGGAAAGTTTTAATCGTACGAGCCGTTAATAAAGACTGGCTGTAATCAACGGATTAAACGAAGGAGGTCGCCTTGTTTAAGAGAATAAGCAAAAACTTGATGCTGATAGCAGTGATGGCGGTGACTCTCACGGCCTGCGTGCATCAGCCCCTGGTCAAACACGACGAAGTTTTGGTTTTTAACCGCGCTTTTGATTTTACCTATGCCAACGTGCTTCAGGCTGTGCAAAACGCTTATCCCTGGGAACTCGGCATCACGGACAAGGAACACGGCACCATCGTGGCCTACAATCAGAAATACTGGGATTCCCTGGATGCCGACAAAAGGACAGCGGTGCTTTTGATCAAGCGGGTTGACCGGAAGAAAACCTCGGTTGAGCTTTCGCCCGAGTCCCAGAATGTCATCGGTGTGGGCGATATTCTGACCAATATTGATAAGGTTTTAGGGGCCTACAAGTAAGCAATCCTGCAAAAAATCCCCGCTTGCTGGTACAATAAACCGCAAGCGGGGTATTTCATGAATGCCATCCAATTCAAAGGGGTTCGCACCCACAATCTGAAGAATTTTGACCTGACGGTGCCGCACCAATCCATTGTGGTTTTCACCGGCGTGAGCGGTTCCGGGAAGTCGTCGCTTGCTTTTGACACCCTGTACGCCGAAGGCCAGCGGCGTTACGTGGAATCCCTGTCTGCCTACGCCCGTCAATTTCTGGAGCGCATGGAAAAACCCGATATTGACTCCGTGACCGGTATCCTTCCCGCCATCGCCATTGAAGCCAAAAATGTCGTCACCAATGCCCGTTCCACCGTGGGAACGCAGACTGAAATCAACGATTATCTGCGCGTTTTTTTCGCGCGCGTGGGCCAGACCTTCTGCGCCCGGTGCGGTAAACAGGTGGCCCCGGACAGGCCCGAAGCTGTCGCGGAAGATTTGATCAAAAAATACGCCGGCGAGCAGGCCCTGGTTCTTTTCAATGTGGAACTGAAGGGGGGCTCTAAAAAATATTTGAAGGAATGTCTGGAGGAATTGGAGAAACAGGGGTTTGTCCGCGTTTTCGCGGGCGGCAAGGCCGTGGAGTTGACGGACCTGAAAAAGTCCCCGGCCGGCGAATGGCTTCAGGTTGTCGCGGACCGCCTGGAAATCGAAGCGGGCGCCAAATCCAGGATAGCGGATTCCATTGAATCGGCTTACCGTTACGGCAAGGGCCACGCGGCCGTTTTTACGCGGGGAAAAACCATCAAGCTTTCCGAAGGGTTCCATTGCGCGGAATGTGATCTCGAATACAAACATCCCACGCCCAACATGTTTTCGTTCAACAGCCCGCTCGGCGCTTGCCCGGAATGCCAGGGTTTCGGCCGCGTGATTACTATTGACCGCGCTTTGGTGATTCCCGATGAAAACAAATCGCTGGAGCAGGGCGCTATCGAGCCCTGGACCAAGCCGAGTTCGTCCTGGTTTTTTGAACAGATGGTCAAGCATTGCCGCCGCCGAGGGATCCCTTTGGGAAAGCCCTTCCGCGAGCTTTCGGAGAAGCATAAAAAAATCCTGTGGGAGGGTGACGCGTCAGACCCTGATTTTGAAAGCATCCAGGATTTTTTTGATTACCTTGAAAAGAAAACCTACAAAATGCACGTGCGCGTTTTTTTGTCCAAATACCGCACCTATGTTCTTTGTCCCAAATGTCTGGGGGCCCGGCTCAAGCCCGAGGCGCTTTTAGTGCGGGTGGATGGAAAAAACATAGCCCGGTTTCAGGCCATGACGGTCCGTGAAATGCGGTCATTTTTTCAGTGCCTCGAACTTTCAGTCCATGATCAGGAAATGGCGGGGCCGGTTTTGATTGAACTCAAGAACCGCTTGAGTTTTCTTGAGGAAGTGGGGCTGGGGTATCTCACGCTGGACCGTCTTTCCCGGACTCTTTCCGGCGGCGAGGCCCAGCGCATCAACCTGGCCACGTCCCTGGGCTCCAGCCTGGTGGACACGCTTTATGTGCTGGATGAGCCGAGCATCGGCCTTCACGAAAGGGACAATGAACTTCTAATCCGGATTTTGCGTAAGCTCAGGGACCTGGGCAATACCGTGGTGGTGGTCGAACATGACCGGCAAATGATAGAAACTGCGGATCAGATTGTGGATCTCGGCCCTTACGCGGGCGAAAAAGGGGGCCGGCTTGTTTTTCAGGGGACTTACCCTGAATTGCTCAAGGCCGACACCTTGACGGGCCGTTATCTTTCGGGCCGCCAGAAAGTCACGACAGGCGATTTAGAAAAACCTCGCTCATCCGGCAAAAAAATACGTGTCGCGGGCGCGGCTGAGCATAATTTGAAAAACATCAATGTCGAAATCCCACTGGGCTGTTTCGTGGTGATGACCGGGGTTTCGGGCTCCGGGAAAAGCACTTTTCTTTATGACATCCTTTACGCGCATTACCAGCGCTTCCGGGGCCGTCCGGTTCAGGACCTCGGCAAAGTCCGGTCCATTTCGGGATGGGAGGGTGTCGGTGACATGGTGCTGGTCGACCAATCGCCCATAGGACGCACCCCGCGTTCAAATCCCATCACTTACATCAAAGCCTTTGACGGCATCCGCAAGATTTTCGCGGCCACGGAACAGGCGAAGCGGTTGGGACTCTCACCCGGTGATTTTTCTTTCAACGTCGAAGGCGGCCGCTGCGAAGAGTGCGAAGGGAACGGTCAAATCAAAGTGGAAATGCACTTTCTCGCGGATATTTACGTGGAATGCGAAAAGTGCCAGGGCCGGCGTTATCAAAAGAAAATCCTGGATATCCGGCATAAGGAGAAAAATATTCATGATGTGCTGAGCATGACTTTTGATGCGGCCGCGGAATTTTTTTCAGGCCACGCGGATTTGGTTTCACGCCTGCCCATTTTACAGAAAATCGGCCTGGGTTATCTCCGGCTGGGGCAGTCCGCGCTCACGCTTTCGGCCGGCGAGGCCCAGCGCATGAAGCTGGCGCTGGAAATGACCGAAGCGCGGGCCGAAAAAATTCTTTATCTTTTTGACGAGCCCACCACCGGCCTTCATTATCATGATATCCGTTATTTGCTGCAGGCCTTTCGCGAACTTTTGAGCCGTGGGCACTCGATTGTGGTGATTGAACACAATATGGAGGTGATCCAGCAGGCGGATTACGTGATTGATCTCGGGCCCGAAGGCGGCGAAGAAGGGGGGGCGGTCGTTTTTAGCGGGACCTTAACGCAAATGATGAAAAGCGCTTCGGCCGTTTCGCACACCGCTGTTTATCTGAAAAAGTATTTGGAAAAGCAGGTGTCAAATCCTCTAGCGGTTTGACAAACAGGGAGTTGCGGTTTACTATTTGCCCGGGGGTTCTTATGCAGACCATGCCAAAAGGATTACGATGGATATTGTGCTTTGCCGCCGCAGTTTTGGTGACAGCCGTGTTTCCCGGGTTCAAATTGGAAAAAAGCGCCCGGGAGCTCACAGAAACTCAAACTGTCAAAGCACCCACGGCTGAGGAGGAAAATAAAGTCAAGGAAGGGGCTCCCTCACCGTCATTTAAGACGGAGTCCTTTGATGATTTTATGACTTCAGGTCCCATTCGCAAGTCCAGCCCGCCGCCCGCGAGCAACAAAAAAGCCAAGACCGCATACTGAGACTCCTTTGCAGGGCTTAAATTGTTGCTATTCTTGACTTTTGAACCAGGAAAATGTACTCTTATACGCTAAGAATCTATAATTCTGACTTTTATTGTTATCTATTGATATGTAATCAAATTACCGAACCTATTGAGAGGAAACAACATGAATTATTATAGGCGCATTAAAATGGGCTGGATGAATCACCGGGGCAAGATATTTGTCAGCATCGGTATCGTGATTCTCGTGATTCTTTCCATTTGGGGCATGATGTCCCTGGAATCCTTTTACCGGAATATCACCTTGGCCCAAATGCCCATTTCCATTCTCCTCGGCATGGTGCACGCGCTGGTTTTTGTGTACATGTACCAGGTGGTTCTTCGGGGCGGGTTGTCCAAGATGGAAAAGAAAAACATCAAGGGCAATGAAGTCAATATCCGGTTTTCCGACGTGGTCGGGATTGACGAAGCCAAGGAAGAGGCCTGGGAAGTGGTGCAATTGATCAAGGACCACGCCCGTCTTAAACGCATAGGCGGTAAAATTTTACGCGGTATTCTCATGATAGGCCCTCCGGGATGCGGAAAGACCTATTTGGCCAAGGCCATTGCCACGGAAGCGGGCCTGCCTTTTATGTCCATGGCGGCCAGCGAATTCAACGAAATTTTCGTGGGAGTCGGTTCTTCGCGCGTGCGGCAATTGTTTAAAAAGGCGAGAAGCCTGGCCTATGGTTTCGGAGGCTGCATTATTTTTATTGATGAATTGGACGCCATGGGCCACAAGAGAACTTTTAACCAGTTCGGAGGCCAGGAAACCAACACCACGCAGAACCAGCTTCTCGTGGAAATGGATGGATTGGGCGCCAGCACGGAAAATGTTATCGTGATCGGGGCCACCAACGCGCCCGAAGATGTCTTGGACGAGGCGCTTCTGAGGCCCGGCCGTTTTGACCGCAAGGTTTACATCAACAAGCCCGGCCTTGTTGGAAGAGAAAAACTTTTCGCTTATTATCTGAGCAAGGTGAAACATGAAAGCGGAGTCGATCCGTCAAGGCTGGCCAGAAAGTCTGCGGATATGTCGCCCGCTGAAATCGAAAATATTGTTAAAGAATCTGCCTTGCTGGCGACCCGTAACAGCAGAGAAGCGGTCACCTACAAGGATTTGAGCGAAGCTTTTGAGCGCGTGGAGCTTGGCGTAAAGCAAAAGATGAACATGAACCCGCGCGAAAAAGAAATGACCGCGTATCATGAGACCGGCCATTTGATCACGGCGTACATGATCCATCCCAGAAATGACGTCTTTAAAGCGTCTATTTTCCCGCGCCGCGGAACGCTGGGAGTGGTTTATCAGGTTCCGAGAGAAGAGTGGCATGGGCCTGATCGCGAGACTATCATAGCCAATATCAAGGTGTCGCTGGGCGGGTATGTGGCGGAAAAACTGAAATTCAGCACGACCACGTCGGGAGTCTCCTCGGATTTCAAGAATGCCATGCAACTGGCGCATGCCATGGTGTGGCGTTTGGGCATGGGCAAGTCCAACCTGGTGGGCGATTATACGATTATTCCGGAAAATCAGCTTTCGGATGACATCCGGAACACCCTGAACAACGACACGAATTTTATTCTGCAGGATTGCATGCGCTCCGTGGAAGAGCTTTTGAAAAAGGAAAATGTTTTGTTTGAGCGTTTTGCCAAAGAGCTTCTTACACGTGAAGAATTGGAGTTCGACGAGATTGAGGCTATCTTTGCGGAGTACGGCAAGGTCAATCCGCGCCTGATCGGGAAATACACGCCGGAAGAACCAGGCTCTGCTCCTTCTGAAAAATAAATCAGCGGGCACAATCACCCATGTTTCCCAACCGCAGGCGAGGTCGGAAAGGCAATTTCTTTAAAGCGGCCTTGTGGCCCCGCGGGTTGGCATTTTGGGCGGCCATAGCCCTTTCGGGCTGCGGCCTTTCTTCCAGCTCTTATCCGGAAGCAAGACTTCATCAATCCCTTAAGGAAATCTGCAAAACAGAATACAACATCGACCGTGTCGATTCCAAAATTGTGGGCAAAACTCTGGGGGTTTATCTGCCGCTTGAAAAATTGTTTTCAAGCGATTTTGAGGAAATCCTCGCGGGCGGAAAAGTAAAAGACCTTTCCAGCCTTTTGCAAATTGCCCCCGAGACCCTGGACAAGGTTGAAGACGTGCTGTTTTCCACATCACGCGTTATCCTGAGCACGGACAAGCCTATCGATTTTTATGAGCTCAAGGCCACGGACACGGAACTTACCGGTATCAGCCTGATTCTGGTCGGTTACGTGCAGGACATCAAACGCGTGCGCTTCTGGGATATTTCCAGGTCGGAATACCGCAAACGGGTTTTTCATGACATGAAAGTCAATTATCCCGTGATTTGGAAAAGACCGGTGGAGGTGGTGTTTAAAAACCTCGGCAGAAAAACCACCCGTGAAATTCTGGACAGATATTTTCTTCCCGGTGCCAACCTTGAAAATATTTCGCCGCTTTTTTATTCCCTGATTCTTGACGCGCAGTTGAAGAAAAACTTGACCAACGAAATTTTGTCGCTCCGCTCAACGGGCGGCCGCGCCGGTGAAGCGCTGGTGTATGTGAAGGTGCGCGAAAATTACGAGCCCAAGAAGGCATACGCGGACCACAAATTCACCCTTCCCAGCGGATTTGAGTCGGAATATATTTTCGTGCTCACCAAATACCTCGGCGATTACAAGATCAGCCGCGTGATCCCCTTTTATTACGTGGATGATTCTGGCGCGGTCAAAAAGGTGGATTTCCCTCCGGAACTCAAACTTTATGAAAACGTGGACAATTGGCGTGAGGAATTCGAGCTGGAGGAAGTTTTTCTGCCTGATTTTCTGGCCCAGCAAATCACCCGGCGCGTGCAATCGCTTCTTTCGGAAGACGAACGCCTGCAGAACACCTTTTCGTCACGGCGCGTGATTTTCGGTTTTGATTACGATGATGACGATAAAAAGGACCATGGCCATTTCAGCGTGCGCACCAATCTGTCCCTGAAAAAGACCACGGCCGCAGTTTATGATACTTCCGGATTTTCGGGAATGGGAACTTCGGAAGGCGGCGGCATCGCGGACTTGAAGGCCATGCTCCAGCCGGAAGCGCTGGAAGACGTTTACTACTTGCTGGATGTGGTCATGCGCGAGTGCGCGGCCGTGCTGCATGGTTACAGTTTTGAAAATTACGATGCTGTCGAATTTGAATCGGTTTTTGGCGTTTCCTTCATCCTTAAAAAGGAAGACTTGCAGCTTTATCGCCGTAAAAAATTGACCATGGCTGCCCTGCTGGATAAATCCGCCCCTGCAATCAAATCTAACTAATTGTATTTAAATAAGTTAGGATTTAACCTTTCGCTTGACAATGAGAGGAAAGCTCGCTATATTTGCATTAGCACTCTTTCCCCAAGAGTGCTAAATTAACCCATACATCAGGTAACGGCATGGATAAACAACTGACTGACAGGCAAAAGAGGATTTTTTCGATTATTCTGGATTCTTACGTGGAAACCGCGGAACCGGTGGGGTCCAGGACTATCGCGAAAAAATATCATCTGGATTTGTCGCCGGCCACCATCCGCAATGAAATGAGCGAGCTGGAGGAGGCGGGTCTGATCACGCACCGTCATACCTCCGCGGGCCGCGTGCCCACGGATTTGGGTTACCGTTTTTTTATCAATTATCTTTTGCAGCACGAGACCATTTCCCAGGAGCTGGCCGGCAGCATTTCCCGCGAATTCCGTAAGGAGATGGAAGGGCTTGACGACCTTCTTGAAAAAACCACGCGTATTCTCTCGGCCGTGACCGAGCAGGCCAGCATCGTGATTTATCCGGAAATGAAAGATTTGATTTTCAGCCAAATCGGCCTGCACCGTCTGAGCGGTACGCACGTGATGGCCGTGTGGATGGGTGCTTCGGGACTGGTTCATAACCAGATGATTGACATGCGCGAAGATGTTTCCGAAGACACGCTGAAAAAAATCACCCATTTTTTTAATCAGGAGCTTTCCGGAGTCGCCTTCGGGGACATGAAGGATGAAATCCTCAGGCGCCTTTCGGAGAGGAAGGATTCGCTGGCCCATTTATACCGGCAGGCGCTTCAAATCACGGAAGATTCTCTCAAAAAAATTCAGGCCGCGCGGCTCAGGCTTGAAGGGGCTTTTCATATTCTGGAAAAACCCGAATTTCAGGACGTGGCCAAAACCCGTCTCTTGCTTCAGGCCCTTGACCAGAAAGACAAGCTTTGCCACTTGCTTCGGGAAGATGCCAATGACGCGGGCATCCGCGTGCATATCGGCCGCGAAAACCAGTGGCAGGAAATATGGGATTGCTCCCTGATCACCGCCGCTTACCAATGGGGCGAGGGCAGCTCGGGAGTAATCGGTATTTTGGGTCCCAGCCGCATGCGTTATGGTATGGCCATGGCCCTTGTGAGTCATATCTCCAAGGAATTGAGTTTGATGCTGGGGAAATACCGCTGACAGGCATGCTTATGGAAAAGCACAAAAATGAAAAAGAGGAAAAAGTGAAGGCCGCGGCCGAAGACACGCAAAAAATCCTTGAGGAAACCCGCAAGGAGCTCGATGAGGCCCACAAGCAGGCCGCGGAGGCCAAGGACAAAATGCTCCGGGCTTTCGCGGATTTTGAAAACGCCAAGAAACGTCTGGCTAAGGAACGCGAGGAATTCGTGCGGTTTTCAAGTGAATCCATGATGCGGGGGCTTCTTCCTATTCTCGATAATTTTGAAAGGGCCATTGCCCACGCCGATGCTGCGGGCGAGCCGGCGAATTCGCCGCTCCGTGAAGGGGTGCTTTTGATTAAAAAACAGCTCGCGGATTTTTTGGCTCAGCAAGGCCTGTCGCGGATTGAATCGGTGGGCAAGCCTTTTGATCCTCACGTGCATGAGGCCATGGGCCATGTTGAGACCGAAGAGCATCCGGATGAAACCGTGGTTGAAGAGCATGAACCCGGTTATCTTTTGAAGGGCAGACTGCTCAGGCCGGCCAAGGTGCGTATTGCCAAAAATCAGCCTGCCGCTGACCAAGAACCGGGAAAACAATGAGCATGGCATCACAAAAAAGGGACTATTACGAAATTTTGGGTGTGGCGAAAAACGCCCCGGCCGATGAAATCAAAAAAGCCTACCGCAAGCTGGCGCTGAAACATCACCCTGACCGCAATCCGGATGACAAGCATGCCGAGGAGCAATTCAAAGAAGCGGCCGAGGCCTACGCGGTGCTCAGCGACCCCACCAAACGGCAGCAGTACGATCAATTCGGCCATTCGCTGGGAGGACACGGCTTTTCCGGTTTTGAAGGGTTTGAAAGCGCGTTTAGCGATTTCGGGGACATTTTCGGAGACCTCTTCGGCGATATTTTCGGCGGCAGCGGAGGGTCGCGTCAAACGCGGTCCCGTCGTGGATCGGACCTGCAGTACAGCCTCGAGATCACTTTGGAAGACGCTGCGCTGGGTAAAGAGTTGACGCTCAATATCCCCAGGCAGGAAACCTGTGACGAATGCCAGGGCTCGGGCGCTGAGCCCGGAACCAAAAAAACGACGTGCGCGGAATGCCGCGGCGCCGGAACGGTCAGGGTTTCGCAGGGTTTTTTTATGTTTCAGCGGGCCTGTCCGGCCTGCCGCGGCGAGGGCGAGCGCATTGAGAAACTCTGCCGCTCCTGTCACGGGGCGGGGCGCGTGGAGAAAAAGCGCAAGCTCAGCGTGAAAATTCCGGCCGGCATTGAAACCGGCCAGCGCATGAAAATCACGGGCGAGGGCGAATCGGGGCGCAAGGGCGGAAGCTCGGGCCATTTGTTTGTGCTGATCAGCGTGAAAGAGCATCCGGTGTTTGAACGCGATGGCCAGGATCTTTATTGCGAAACGGAAATTCCCTACACGGTCGCCTGTCTCGGAGGGGAAGTGGAAATCCCCACCCTGACGGACAAAATGCAGCTTAAAATTCCGGCCGGCACGCAAAGCGGCAAGGTTTTTCGCGTGCAGGGCAAGGGCATGCCGAGCCTGCACGGCCAGGGGCACGGAGACCAGATGGTGCGGGTGAAAATCCAGGTGCCCACCAAACTTTCGGACCAGGAAAAAAAGCTTCTTGAGGAATTGGCCAAAACGCGGGGCGAACACGCGGGCCAGAAAAGTTTTTTTGATAAAGTGAAAGAAAAATTTTAGTACCGTTTTCTATTTGATTTTAGAGGTTAACGGTACAGTACCAGATCGGAGACAGATACGATGCCAACGTATGAGTATGAATGCCGGAAATGCGGAAAGACGCTGGAAAAATTCCAGTCCATGACCGCCAAGCCTTTGGCGACCTGCCCTTCGTGCAAAGGAAAGTTGAAGCGTTTGATCAGCGCGGGCGCGGGCATTATTTTTAAAGGCAGCGGGTTTTACCAGACCGATTACCGCAGCGAGAGTTATAAAAAAAGGGAAAAAGAAGATAAGGGGTGTAAACCGGATTCTTCATCGGTCAAACCTTGCCAGGCGGGCAAAAAGTGTCCGGCGGATTAAGGGTTTTCTTTTTCTATTGGCTGCCCTGGTATTTGTATTTGACGGCCATTTTCGCCGCTTCCGCTATCCCCCGTCCGGAAGAGATACTTCATATCACCATCAAGGATTTTTTAATACACCCGTTCGAATTCTTGGCTCTTGGCCTGCTCACGCTCCGTGCCTTCAGACAATCCGCATTTTCTTTCCTCAACACCCGCGTGGTTTTTATGAGCGTTCTTTTTTGCCTGGTGTACGCGGCCAGCGACGAATTCCACCAGTTTTTCGTGCCCGGGCGAACTGCGGCTTTTGCTGACTGGATTTACGATTCTCTGGGCATTTTGGTCAGTGTTTTGATATATTACCAATCCTATGGCAAACAAACCGCCTCTGTTTCAGCATGATTTCCGGGTCCGCTACGCGGAAACCGACAGGATGGGCGTGAGCTATTACGCCAACTACTTTGTGTGGTTTGAGATGGGGCGCGCCGAATATTTGCGGGCGCTTGGAATTCGCTACACGGATTACGAAAAAACCGGTATTTTCCTTCCCGCGGTGGAGGCCTCCTGCCGCTATCTCCGCTCCTCCACGTATGACGACCTGCTCACCATCCAGGTGGCGGTGAGCCATTTCGGGAAATCTTCCATGAAATTTGTCTACCGGATTCTGAAAGACGGGGAGACAATCGCCGAGGGGCACACGGTCCACGCCTTTGTGGACAAAACGCCCAAGCCGGTACGCGTCCCGCCGGAAATCCTCGAAAAAATTCCTGTCCAGGAATTACCGGTCTGATTTTTTCTTAAAAAAAACGGCCGCGAACCCGATTAACCGTTGACATGAATTTTCACGCGTGTTACATTACGCAACACCTCGGAAACCCTTGATAGATGGGCATCCCCGGGCAGGAGACTTGGTGCAGCAAAAAGTCAGAACAGCGATTTTGGGTGACGGAGGATGGGGCACGGCCCTCTCCGTTCTTCTGGCACGCAAAGGCCAAAGCGTTACCCTCTGGAGCGCTTTTCCGGATTACGCTAAAGTCATCAAAGAAAAAAAAGAAAACGTCAAATTTTTGCCGGGAGTTCCTATCCCCGCCGCGGTCAACGTCACTTCCGATCTTGAGGGGGCCATCCGGCAGAACGATGTTCTTGTCTTCGCCATCCCCACGCAGTATATGCGCAATGTCCTTTATAAACTTTCTCCCGACTCTTTCAAGGGCAAAACACTGGTCAGCGTTGCCAAGGGCATTGAGAAAAAAACCCTTTTGCGGCCATCTGAAATCATCTCTCATCATTTGCCGGGCGTGAAGCTGGCCGTTCTTTCCGGGCCTTCGCACGCCGAAGAAGTGGCCCGCAATATTCCCACTTGCGTGGTTGTGGCTTCAGGCTCCCGCGACGTGTCGCGTTTTATCCAGGACGCGTTCATGGAGACCCGGTTTCGCATTTACACCTCGGATGACGTGATGGGCGTTGAATTGGGAGGCGCGCTCAAAAATGTTGTGGCGCTGGCGGCTGGCATTTGCGACGGCCTGAAATTCGGCTCCAACACCAAATCCGCGCTTTTGACGCGCGGACTTTTCGAAATCACCAAGCTCGGCATTCACATGGGCGCCAACCCCAACACCTTTTTCGGGCTTTCCGGGCTGGGCGATTTGGTGACTACCTGCATATCGGAATTCGGCCGCAACCGCCGCGTGGGAGAACTGCTCGGGCAGGGAAAGAAATTGAGCGAAATTCTGGCCGGCATGGAAATGGTGGCCGAAGGCGTGGACACCACGCGCTCCGCCAAGGAATTGGCCGTGAAATACAACGTGGAAATGCCCATTGTGACCGAAATCCACAAAGTGCTTTTTGAAGACAAGGATCCGCTTGAGGCCGTGGACGACCTTATGATGCGCGATCCTAAGATGGAAATAGTATCGTAACCAAACAACACAAAGAGGAGGTGATTACCATGAATAAAGCACAGCTCGTGAACGAAGTTGCTAAGAAGACCCAGCTTTCGAAGGCGAAGGCCCTGCAGGCGGTCAATACCGCTTTTGAGGCCATTAAAGGTTCTCTTAAGAAAGGTCAGAGAGTTCAGCTCATCGGCTTTGGCAGTTTTCTCGTCAGAAAGAGAAAAGCCAGAACCGGCCGCAACCCTCAGACCGGCGCCACGATTCAGATCAAGGCGCGCAGAGTCCCTGCTTTTTCCGCAGGCGCTGAATTGAAGAAAGCGGTTAAGTAACGAACTGCTTTTCAAGGCATTAGGGAAGGTGGTAAGTTTTAAGCGGGCAGAGGGTGAAAGCTTTCTGCCCGCCCTGTTTTAATACAATTAATCCTATGGCTAAAACATTATTCGAAAAAATTTGGGATTCTCACGTGGTCAAGGCCCTTCCTGACGGGACGGTGCTCCTTTACATCGACCGGCAGTTGGTGCACGAAGTGACCAGCGCCCAGGCCTTTGAAGGCTTGCGGCTTACCGGAAGAAAGGTCCGCCGGCCGGAGCTTACCTTCGCCACCATGGACCACAATGTCCCGACCGTGGACCGTTTCAACATCAAAGACCCTATTTCTAAAGCGCAAATCGAGGCGCTCAGCACCAATTGCGCGGAATTCGGCGTCACGCTTTACGATTTAAAAAGTGACAAGCAGGGGGTCGTGCATATCATCGGCCCTGAACTCGGTTTGACTCTGCCCGGACTCACCATTGTCTGCGGCGATTCGCACACTTCCACGCACGGCGCTTTCGGCACCTTTGCCATGGGCATAGGCACGTCGGAGGTCGAGCATGTGCTGGCCACGCAATGCCTGCCGCAGAAAAAGCCCAAAACGTTCCGGGTTGAATTCACCGGCCGCACGAAGCCGCCCGTGGGCGCCAAAGACATGATTTTAAAACTTATCGGGCTTATCGGCACGGCCGGGGCCACCGGTTACGTGATCGAATACGCGGGCGAAGCCGTGCGCGTGCTTTCCATGGAAGAGCGCATGACGGTTTGCAACATGAGCATTGAGGCCGGCGCGAGGGCCGGCCTTGTGGCGCCGGATGAAACCACGTTTCAATATATCGCCCAGGGCAACAGGCCTTTCGCGCCCAAGGGCGCGGCCTTTGAAAAGGCGCTTGCCTACTGGAAAACACTTGCCTCCGACCCGGGCGCGAAATACGACCGTGAACTCACTATCGATGCCTCAAGCATTGCCCCGCAAATCACCTGGGGCACCAGCCCGGGCATGGTGACGGATGTTACCGCGGCCGTGCCTGAGCCGGACAAGGTGCCGGGCTACAGCCGCACGGATGTGGAGCACGCGCTGGCCTACATGGGCCTTAAGCCGGGCACACCCATGTCGGAAATTAAAATCGACACGGTTTTTATCGGAAGCTGCACCAACGGGCGCATCGAGGATTTACGGCGCGCCGCGGCCTATTTCAAGGGCCGCAAAGTGGCCAAGAGCGTGCGCGCGTTAATCGTTCCGGGCTCGCAGCTCGTGCGCAAGCAGGCGGAGGCCGAGGGGCTGGACAAGATTTTTAAGGAAGCGGGCGCCGAGTGGCGCGAGGCCGGATGCAGCATGTGCCTAGGGATGAACCCGGACCAGCTCGAGCCCGGTGAGCGTTCCGCGTCAACGTCGAACCGTAATTTCGAAGGGCGGCAGGGCAAGGGCGGAAGGACGCATTTGGTAAGTCCTGAAATGGCCTCAGCCGCGGCCGTGACCGGACATTTCGTGGACATTCGCCAATGGCCGAAAGGGAATTGAGAGACTATGGAAGCTTTTAAAACTTTTCGCGGATTGATAGCGCCGCTTGACCGCGCCAACGTGGACACGGATGCGATTATTCCCAAGCAATTCCTGAAATCCATCGCCCGCACGGGCTTTGGAGAAAATCTTTTTTACGACTGGCGCTATTTGGCCGACGGCAGCCCCAATCCGGATTTTATCCTGAACAAGCCCCAATACCAAGGAGCCACGATTCTCGCGGCGCGCAACAATTTTGGCTGCGGCTCAAGCCGTGAGCACGCGGTGTGGGCCATCCGCCAATACGGTTTCAGGGCCGTGATAGCCCCGCGTGAAGACCGCGGCGGCACCCGTGTGCCGGGTTTCGCGGATATTTTCCGAAACAACTGCTCCAAAAACTCGCTGCTTACCATCGAGCTTTCGGCCCCCGAAGTGGACGAGATTTTTCAAATGACCGCGCGCTTTCCCGGCCTTGAGGCCACGGTTAACCTCGATGAAAACAGGCTGACCCTGCACTTGGCCGAAGAAATGTCCTTTCATTTCGAGATTGACCCGGCCGTGAAAGAAAGATTGGTCCACGGCCTCGACGATATCGGCCTCACCCTCAAGCACGTAGAAGCCATCAGCGCTTTTGAAGCGAAACACAATTCCCAGATTGGTTAAAAGTCTTCGCCGGATCAGACGAAGATGATTTTGGCGGGCGGAAATCCGTTAAAATTCTCAACCGCGCTGGCGCACGAATAAGCCCCGATATTCTTCACGTAAACCGCGTCGTTCACGTAAAGCTCAGGGATCTCCGCGTCCATGCACAGCGTGTCAAAGGAGTCGCAGGTGGGGCCGGCCAGGGCGCTCAAAAACTTCTGTCCCCGGCGCAGGGTTTTGAATTCATACTTGCAGTGGTCAAACACAATGCCGGAAAAATCCTGGTACACGCCGTCATTGAGGTAATAGTAATTCTGGTTGTTCCGGAAGGCCCTGCCCACCACTTGCGTGACCAGGATGCCGGCGGGCCCGGCGAAGAAGCGACCCGGCTCGGCGATAAAAGTCACTTTCCGGTCAAAAAGCAATTTGATTTGTTTCTGGATTTGCGCGGCCATTCTCTCAAAATTCACCCCGATTTCGCCGTCAAAGTGCGGGATAGGGAACCCTCCGCCGATATCAACGATTTTTAAAGGGATATCCGCTTCTTCCGCCATATTGAAAATATTGGAAGTGATTTCCAGGGCCTGCAGGTAGTTTTCCACGTTCCGCGACTGAGAGCCGACGTGAAAGCTGATCCCCACGGGATTGAGCTTGAGCGATTTGGCCTTGCGTATCATCGGAAAGGCCACGTCCGGATCCGCGCCGAATTTAAGCGACAAATTCACCACGCTCCGGTGATTATCCACCTTGAGCCGCAGCACCACGTGCGCGCCGGGGTAATGCTCCGCGATTTTATAAAGTTCAGGCTCATTGTCGAAAGTCATCATTTTGACTCGGCACTTACGAGCCGAGACAATGTCTTCTTCCGATTTGATAGTGTTCGCAAAGATGATTTTTTCAGGTTTGGCGCCCAGCGAAAGCACGGTGCGCATTTCCGCTGCGCTGGCCACGTCAAAACCCGACCCCAGTTTGATAAAGGTCTTGATGATTTTCGGGTGCGGGTTGGCCTTGATGGCGTAAAAAGGGGTGACGCCGGGCAGGGCCTTACGGAACCTGCGGTATTGCCGCACCAGCTGGTCTTTGCGGACAAGCATGAACGGAGTCTTGTGCTTTTTGAGCATGGCCCTGATCATGGGCTCAACCCCGTTGGTATCAATAGCCCGCCGGGAGGCAGGCTTGCTAGACGGTAACAGTTTTTCGCTTACCAGGAGTTCCGGCCCGTTGGGCACGTGGTCTCTCCTTATGGTCCACCAGGAAGGTCGTGAACTGCCACACATCTTCTTCCTGAGGCTTTTCGATGTCGAATTTCGTGAACTTGGTGTTGAGATTCTTGAGGGGGGTCCAATCGACTTGCTGCGAAACAAAAGGCTTTATGTAAGGAAGGGCAATATCCAGGATGAATTTATGATCAATGTCGTCAGGCAGCCTGAGTCCCTTTTTGGGGTTTTGAACCATCCACATTGCGGCGGCAACTACCGACACCGCCACCTGCATGGTTGTGGCCTGCTGATGGGGTACCATTTGCCGCGCCGTTTCAATGTCGAGAAGACTGCCGCACCACCACGAGGTGAAATCGTGCCCCATAAGCAAAACGCCGAGTTCGTCCGCGCCGCTCGTGATTTCGTCGTTCATGATGCGCTGTTTTTCCTGCAGGTGGAATTGGCGCATCTCAAGCTCGTGCAAGGAATTGATGGCGACGTCCGAAGGGCAATAAGCGTAATGCACCGTGGGCCGGTAAACCGCCTGGCCGTTTTCCCACACCGTGAGCCGGTCGGAAATGCTAAAAGCCTCGCCGTGGCGTATCACCATGCCGGTGATTTCGCCGCAAGGCACCCACGAACGCACCCAGGTCTTCATCCCTATCGTGCTGAGGCAAATCTGATTTTGCGGGCCTTCCTTATGAAAATAGGCGCCCTCGGGGATCCAGTGTTCATGCGTTCCCCAGCCTAATTCCGCGGGGGCCACGCCTTCTTCGAAAAATCCCTCGATGCTCCAGGTGTTGACGAATTCGTTCACCTGTTTGGGGCGGTCCGTGATTTGTGTGTCGCGCTCGCTGATGTGAATGACTTTCACGCCGGCAAGCTGCGCCAGCTTGGCAAAATTATTGGAGGCCAGCGCGGCCTCGATCTGGGGCCGGCGCGCGTCCTGAGGTTTTTCTTTTAAAATTTTATTGGAGATTTCAAGCAGGGCATGCTTGGTGAAATGAGAAACCAGTCCGGGATTGGCCCCGTGGTCGACAATGGCCGACGTGCCGTCATTGGAACCCCACTTGGCCAGCATTCTGCGTATTTCCATGTGTCTGGTGTAAAGCGTGTACTTGGTCGGGTCATTCCTCTGCGCGTCCTGATACGGGTCCCATTCTTCCACCGAGGTGTTGACGTAAAAAACATTGTTTTCGCGGCACCACTCCAGCAGGGAAATCGTCTGGATATTCCAGGCCAGGTCAATGATCAAATCGCCCGCACCCGCGTATTGGGCCAGCAGCTGTTTGTAATTTTCTTTTGTGACCCGGTCAAACACGTAATTGACGCCTTGTTTGATGGCGTCTTGCACGCGGCCGCGGTTGTCCGCGAAGTCCATGATCGTGATTTTGTTGAAAGGCATTTCGAAATGCTTAAGGATGATGGGAATGGCGCATTGCGACACTGATCCGCAGCCAATCACGAGCACCCGTCCGTTAAATTTCATTTCGATGTTCCTTTCTGTGAAAATAAAATTCTAAAAAAATCAAAAAAATTTTAACAACGTGTGCATTGTAACTGTTTTTTCTCCGGCGTAAAACATTTTTTTTAAAAAACTGAAGATTTTTTGTTCGCGAGGCTTGTCGCGGCGAGCGCCAGGCATGAGAGAATAAAGGCCATGAGCTCGGCAGGATAACTTTCCGGAAGAAAAAAGGAGAACAAAATCCACGAAACCGTGCCGGCCGCGAACCCTGCCATCGCCCCGGCCGTGGTGGCGCGCTTCCAGAACATGCCCGCTATCATGGGCGCGGCCACGCCCACGAGCAAAATGCCCCACGATTGTGTGCAAAGCGTGTAGACATTTTTAAAATACACGGCCAGAAAAAGTGAGGCGAGCCCCACCAGCGGGATGCTCCGCTTGCACCACTTGAGGCGTGTTTCTTCGCCGCAAGCGGGCGCGAGATAGGCCACCAGGTTGTTGCCGATAATGCCGGCAGGCGCCAAAAGCGCGCTGTCGGCCGTGCTCATGATCGCGGAAAGAAGGGCGCCCACCATAAGAGCGCGCAGGGGCAGGGAAAGGTATTTTTCGGAAAGCGCTATCAAAACCGATCCTCCGCCGCTTTCCGGGATCACAGTGCGGCCGAGTATCCCGAGCAAAACCGGTATCATGCCCACGGTCACATACATGACCCCGGAAATAATCGAGCTCCACTTTGCCACGGTTTCGTTTTTGGGCGACATCACGCGTTGAAAAAGGTCCTGGGCCGGCAGCGAGCCCACGCCCACAATCATCCACGCCTGAAGATAGCCGAGCCAGGCCAGGGCGCCCCCTTCATGCGGATAAAAATAAAAAAAATCAGCCGGAATTTGCGCGGTCGCGGCGTGCCAGCCCCCAAGGTCTGAGACCAGGGCCGGAAAAAGAATGAGCAAGCCCAGAAGAATAAAAAACATCTGCACCACGTCTGTCACCGCGTCGGCCCACATCCCGCCCCAATACGTGTAAAGCAGCACCACGGCCGTTGCCGCGGCCACAGCCGCGGATTGCGGGATGCCGGTCAGGGAATGCAGGATAATCCCGAAAGCCAGCAGCTGGCCGCCTATCCAGCCCAAATACACCGGCACATAAAGCACGCCAAACCCTGACGCCGCACCCCGGCCGTAACGGTATTGAAAGAAATCCACCACGGTCGTGAATCCTTTGCGCCTGAAAAAGCGCACAAAGAAAAAACCGGCCAAAATCAGGCACAGCCCGGCTCCGAAAGGATCGGCAATGACGCCCAAAATCCCTTTCTCATAAGCCGCGGCAGAAGAGCCCATGCAGGTTTCGGCGCCAAACCACGTCGCGAAAATCGTGCCTATGCTCAGCCACCAGCCCAGTCCGCCGCCGGCCACAATATAATCCCGCGTGCCGTGAATTTTCCGGCTGCTCCAAAACCCAATACCCAGCATCACGGCCATATACACGATCACGCTAATCAGTAATGTGATTTGTGAGCCGTTCATATTTGAGGATTTAAAAAACAGGGAAAGAAGATTTGCCGCGTCTGAAATGAAATCATCGCCGCTGATTGATCAGAACAGTGAAAATTTGATATATTTCCGCGGGTTTTTCTTGAAATCCTTGATCAATTCATTCACCTGATCGGTGATTTCCACGATTTTGGCGTAGAGTTTTTCATCGTTGAAAAGCTTCCCCACGGTGCCGCGCTGCTCATTCACCGACTTGAGCGCCTGATGGGTTTCATCCAGCACGGCCGAGGCCTTATGAAGCGCGCCGTCAAAATCCACGGCCGCGGCGCCGGTCAACACGCCGCCGTCCGGCAGCACGCCCGATTCGGGACCGCCCCTTGAAATTTCAACGTAACGGTCGCCCATCATCCCCTGGGTCTTCACCGAGGGCACGGAATCCACCTTGATGAATTTCCGCACATCCCGGCGTATCAGGAGCGACACCTCCATCCGGGTCTGTTCCGGGTCGTCGACAAACCCCATATCCGTCACCTTGCCGATGGTCATACCGCCCATGGTGACGGGTGACCCCTTTTTGAGACCTCCCACGTCGGCCAGCCGCACTTTGAACACCGTGGTTTCGCGGAACAAAAGCCCTTTGTCGCCGCCCGCGAAAATAATGCCCAGCACGAGCAGGCAAAGAGCGATAAACCCCACCAATCCCACCCGGAAATCGCTCCAGGCTTTTTTGCGGTCAAAATGTCCCATCGTGAAGTCCTCCTCTAATCAAATGAATGAGCGCTGGCCGGGTCGAGAAAAGCCCGCACCCTTTTATCTTCGTGATGTTTGAGTTCGTCCGGTTTGCCTTCAAAAATAAATTTTTTTTCGTGCAGCATAACAATAGAATCCGCGAGGCGCATCGCACTTTCCACATCGTGCGTGACAATAATGATGGTGGTTTTGACCTTTTTTTTGAGTTTCACGATCAGCTGTTCGATATTGAAAAGGTTGATGGGGTCAAGCCCCACCGTGGGCTCGTCAAAAAGGAAAATGTCCGGGTCGGGAGCCAGGGCCCGGGCAATGGCCACGCGCTTCTTCATGCCGCCCGAAAGCTCGGCCGGCTTCAGGTCAATGGCGTCGAGCATGTCCACGAATTTGAGCACTTCCCGCACCCGCCTATCGATGACCGTCTTTTCCGCCAGAGCGTGCTCCCGCAAACGGTAGCTCACATTATCGCCCACGGTCATCGAGTCGAACAAAGCCCCCTGCTGGAATACCATAGCCATGCGCAGCCTCACCCGCACCAGCTCCCTTTCGGGCAAATGCGAGATCTCCTGGCCCTCAAAAAAGATTTCACCCGACACGGGCCGCAATAGCCCCAAAATGGCCTTCAAAATCGTGCTTTTGCCCACGCCCGAAGGCCCCAAAATCACCTTGGTCTCGCCTTCGCGGACATTCAGATTGATATCGCGCACAATATCGTGCCGGTCGTAGCGGAGCGTGACGTGTTTAAGCTGGATAATCAAAGCTCACCACCAAGTGGCCGTGAAAATTTTGGTTAAAAGAAAATCAAGCGCCAGAATCGAAATAGCGGACACCACCACCGCGCGCGTCGTGGCCTGGCCCACGCCCGCCGAGCCCAAGCCGGTTTTCATCCCCGAATAACACGCCACCGTGCCGATAACAAAGCCGAAAGTCGTGGATTTGATAAGCCCGCCCCAGATATAGGCCGGTGTCAGCACCTCGAACACCGAATCCCAAAAATAAAAAGAGCTGATTTGCACCACCTGGCAGGCAATGATCCACGCCCCCACAAAGGCGATGGCGTCGCAGATAATGGTGAGCACGGGCATCATCAGCGTGCAGGCCACCACGCGCGGTTCCACCAGTTTCTTGACAGGGTCAGACCCCTCGGCCCGGAACGCATCAATCTGCTCGCCGATGGTCATCGAGGCCAGCTCCGCGGCAATCGCCGAACCCGCGCGCGCCGCCACCATCATAGAAGAGAGTACGGGCCCCAGTTCGCGTACTACCGTGGTGCCTATGGGCCTTCCGAGAAGCGTGGTGGCCCCCAGGTTGCGCAATTCCACAATGCTTTGAAGGGCCAGCACCAGGCCCATGAAAATGCCGGTGAGCGTCACAATGGGCAGGGAACCCACCCCGATATCATCCATTTGCCGCCGGGTGATGGAGCGTTTGTACGGCGGTAA
>Ga0209211_10003305_pt1 | contig 26489 bp, 14 predicted proteins | sample RifGroA2_FD_183992 | JGI IMG/M metagenome (GOLD analysis project Ga0209211, IMG submission 183992) | Groundwater microbial communities from Rifle, Colorado, USA - Groundwater A2 (SPAdes) (version 2) | ecosystem: Environmental > Aquatic > Deep subsurface > Groundwater | place: Rifle, Colorado...
ACTTCTAAAAAATTAGAAGTTCACGTTACCATGGATGACCGCCTGTGAAGCGACCGAATCATTGGCCGCGGTAAACAGGTCACCCGGTAAAAACCACCCGAAATTGGCACCGAACTGAACATCTTCGGTGTAATCATAGGTGAGTGTGGCATCGATTTCGTTACCGATCTCTTTCTCATCAACAACAATACCCATGGCTGTTGTTGCCGTACCATCAGGCTGGACAAGGAGAAGCGTCGTATTCGTTCCATTCCCGCTAAGCCCCTTATCTAACCGAAGGTTGGTCCAGGTCACCTTGGTGGTCACATCTTCAATCGGGTTCACTTGAGCAGACACCGCGTGGATATGGGCGTTGCTTAAGTTAAACAGCGTATTGTAGATGGTTCCGCCGGCCTGGTTCTCGTACATCGGATCCCAGGCGGTGTATTTATTTCTGGAACTCTCACTCGAGTAAGCACGATCCCCCGGATTGCTGTCGCCGGAAACGTAGGTGTACACATACGCCAGGATGGGTTTGTACTCTTCCAGCACCGGAACCTGGTAGCTCGCGATGACCTGGGTACCCATGGCTTCGCGGCGTTCATTATTGGCCGCACCGTTTGTTTGAGATGTAGTAGCAACTCTGACACCTCTTTGCCAAGCCACTTCAGCCTGCACGTTCAACCCTTCGATAGGACTGGTGCTGGCCCGCAAACCAGGCACGTAAACCGTGTCCGATTTATCAGCGTCATTGGGATTCCCATCGGAACTCCTGTCGACCTTGGCAAAGAAATACGCCTCAACCTGCGTATTCATGCTGTCGCCAACCTCATAACCAACATTGGCGCCATAAAGATCGACATCATCCTGATCATCGGTTGCCAATGTGTTCGTGCCCGAACCGACCTTTGACAGTAAGAGCTCAACGCTCAAAGGCTCATAATCAAAGATGAGCCGGACAGCATCCTGGGCCGTTTGCTTGGTCAGATCGCCGGCAATAGTATCGATCCCTGAATCTGTCGGCGCCGAGTTGTTGGTTCCGGCGGCATCCACGATGAAGCTGTTTCCATAATGGAACGCCTGGCGGCCAACGACAACCGTCAAGGGGGAATACAACATTTCCCTTAACGTGACATAGGCCAGATGAATGTCGATGTCGGAATCATTTAGATTATCGGCATCGCCTTCCTTCTGGGTCCAAGCCCTTTCATTAATTAAGCAGAGCGATGTCGACACGTTGTCGGTGAGGTCGGCATCGACCATGAGCATGGTCTGGGTGAGGAACAGGTTCTGCGTCTCATCCCCGATGACGTTAAGGCCAAGGTCAAAATTATTGCGGACAAGCCATGTGGAATCAATGCTCCCGCTGACCTTGACGTTTTGTACACTAGCCATTGCCGGCATGGCCGCAAACGCGACCAGGAGCATAGCTAATAGAATTGTTTTTTTCATTTTTTCCTCCAAAAGGTTAACTAAAAACCATGAGCCGGATATTCCGACTCATCTCTTCTATATAATATATAGCCAGGTCTGTGCCTGGGCATTAATCAGTCTAATAGACCAGATTTTCGATGATTTCCGACCTTAACGATTGGCTTCACCTCCTTTGGCGGTCAAATTAAAATCATCACTGGGTTTAAGGGTTTCCAATGCCTGCAACTTAAAATACGTTGCATGCATTGGAAACGGTAGTCATTGTCACACACGCCCTAGGGAGTGTCAATAATTTTAAAAAGAATTTTCGGAGGGGTTTTTGAAGAGCTTGTTCATCCCGGTGGTGAGACACCCTGCCAGAAAAGTAACCGCGAGGATGACCCCCCAGTCCGTCTTCCCTAAAGAAACGGTGCCAAAGACCTTCTGCAGAGGCGGGATATAAATAACGCACAGCTGTAAGCCTAAGGAACCGGCCAAGGCGATCACCAGCCAGGGATTGGAAAAAAGGCCCATATGATATTGGGAGCGGATCATCTGGACCCTGACGAGCTGCATCACGACCAGTATCGTGAGGGCCATGGTCTGGGCCAGCGGAACACTTTGCCGCAGGCCGAAATGGCAGGCGACCAGGGCGCCCGCGGCGATGGTCAGGCTGACCAGGGAAAGTTGCGAGGCGAAGCGGAGAGAAAGGATCGGCTCCGACAGCTTCCGGGGGGCGCGGCCCATCGCGCCGGGAGCAATCGGGTCCAGCCCTAACGCGATGGCCGGGAACCCGTCCGTCACCAGGTTCATCCACAAAAGCTGGACGGCGGACAGTGAGACAAAGGCATTCCCTTCCCGGTCCGTGAACCCCAGGAGCATCCCCATAAAAATGACCAAAAGCTCCGCGATATTGGAGGAGAGGAGATAATTAACGAACTTGATAATGTTGTCATAAATGCCCCGCCCCTCCTCAACCGCGTTGACGATCGAGGCGAAATTATCGTCCGTGATGACCATGTCCGAGGCCTCTTTGGTGACGTCCGTCCCCGTGATCCCCATCGCGATGCCGATATCGGCTTCCTTGATGGCGGGGGCGTCGTTGACCCCGTCCCCGGTCATGGCCACAATCTCCCCCGCCGCTTTCCACGCCCGCACGATCCTCAACTTATGCTCCGCCGACACGCGGGAATACACGACGATCTTCCTCACGTTATCTTTCAGGCTCTCCTCGCTCATGCGGTCAAGCTCTTGTCCGTCGACGGCCAGTTCTCCGCGGTCCATCAACCCCAACTCCCGGGCGACGGCGACCGCTGTTTCCTTATGGTCCCCGGTGATCATCACGGTGCGGATACCCGCCCGCCGGCAAAGCTCAATCGATTTTTTCGCCTCGGGACGCGGCGGGTCCGACATGGCGATGAGCCCGGCAAAGGTCAACCCGTTTTCCGCGGACTCATCCAGGGGGCCGTCCTGGTCGAGGTCCCGCCAGGCGAGCGCCAGGACCCTTAACGCCTGACCGGCTAATTTTCCGTTGGCCCGCAGTACGCCATTTCTTTGCTCCGGACCTAACGGGACCCTTTTCCCCTGGATGAAAATGGATCCGCAACGGTCCAGGATGATGTCCGGGGCTCCTTTGACAAAAAGGAGCTTCCCTTCTCCCTCCGGGGATTGTCTGGCCACACCCATGCGTTTGCGCTCGGAATCGAACGGGATCTCCCCGGACAGAGGATACCGCGCCTCCAAAGCTTCTTTCTTAAGACCCGCCTTGGCGGCCGCGACGATCAAAGAACCCTCCGTCGGGTCCCCGATAATATTCCAGGCGCCGTCCGACTCGCCCAGCCGCGCGCTGTTGCATAAAACAGAGACCTTTAAAGCCATCATCAATTCCGGATGTTCTTCCGGGTCCAGGACCTTCCCTTCCTGTTCAAACCCGCCTTGAGGGGAATACCCCACGCCCGAGACATCCACAAATTTCTCATTGACCCAGACAGACCTCACGGTCATTTCATTTTGAGTCAGCGTCCCCGTCTTGTCCGTGCAGATCACCGAGGCGCAGCCCAAGGTCTCCACCGACGGCAGGCGGCGGACCAGGGCGTTGCGTTTGGCCATCCGGCGGACACCCAGCGCCAGGGCGACGGTCACGATCGCGGGCAGTCCCTCGGGGATGGCCGCCACCGCGAGGCTCAAAGCGGTCAAAAGGATATCGATAAACCCTATCCCCCGGACTAATCCCAAAACGAATACGACCGCCACGATCCCCAAGCAAAACAGGACCAGCCGGCGCCCCAGCCCTTCCAGACGGATCTGCAAAGGCGTTTTTTCTTCGGAACCCTCCCGGAGCAAGGAAGCGATCTTGCCCAGCTCCGTCGCGAGCCCGGTCTGTGTGACGGCCATCCGGCCCTTTCCGCTCACCACCACCGTCCCCAGAAACGCCATATTCTTTTTGTCCCCCAGGGGAAGATCTTCGGCCGTCATCGCTTCGGTGGTTTTATGGACAGGCAGAGATTCCCCTGTCAGCGCCGCTTCCTGGGCGGACAATTGAACCGAATAAACCACCCGCCCGTCGGCGGGGATCCGGTCACCCGCTTCCAGGGCGACGATATCTCCCGGCACAACCTGGTCCGAATCCACCATTTGTAAGGTACCTTCGCGGATAACCCTGCACCTGGGGCTTGATAATTTTTTCAAGGCGGCCAGGGAACGTTCAGCCCGGTATTCCTGGACGAACCCCAGGACGGCGTTGAGGACCACGATGACCGTGATCGCCCAGGCGTCGATCCATTCCCCCAATATTCCGGCGATGAACGCGGCCCCGATAAGGATCCAAACGATCAGACTAGAGAATTGACTCAAAAAAAGTTTGACCGGGGAGATCTTCTTTTGTTCCGGAAGCCGGTTGAACCCGTATTCTTCCAAACGCTTTTGAACTTCAAGGGCGTTGAGCCCTTCCTTAAGGTCGGTCCGCAATTCTGCGGCGATGTCTTCCACGGCGATATTCCACCACTTTTCGGATTTCTTTTCTATCATCACTTTTTCCTTTTCATTCCCCAATCGCCCTTCCACAGGACGTAAACCGCCGGAAGGACGACCAGGGTCAGGACCATGGAAGAGGTCAGCCCTCCCATGAGCGGCGCGGCGATCCTCTTCATCACGTCCGCCCCGGTCCCCGTGCTCCACATAACCGGGACGAGGCCGAAGATATTGGCCGTCACCGTCATCAGGATCGGCCGGATCCTCGGCGCCGCCCCTTCCCGGACGGCATGATAAAGGTCCTCCAGGGAAGTCATTTTCTGTTCCTTTTTCCTGCGCTCATAAACCTCGTCGAGATACGTCAGCATGACGGACCCCGTTTCCACCGCGATGCCCAGGAGGGCGATGAACCCCACCCAGACGGCGATGGACATGTTGTACCCCAGCAAAAGCACGGACCATATCCCGCCCACCAGGGCGAAGGGGACGGAAAGCATGATGATCATCGTTTCGGTCACGGACCGGAACGTGAAGAAATACAGGACAAAGATGATCGCGACCGTCAGGGGCACGAATATCTTCAGCCTTTCCCGGACGCGCTCCATAAATTCATACTGCCCGCTCCACACCAGGGAGTACCCGGTGGGGAGGTTGAGCTTTTCCCGGACAACCCGCTTGGCCTCGGTGACATAACCGCCCACGTCCCTGCCGGCCATGTCGACATAAACATATCCCGAAAGGAGGCCGTTCTCGTCCCTGATCATGGACGGGCCGGAACGCACTTCGATGTCCGCGACCTGCGCCAGCGGGACCTGGGCCCCGGAGGGGGTGGCGACCAGGACCCGCTTGAGCGCGTCGATATTCTCGCGGAACGCGCGGGCATAGCGGACGTTGACGGGGTATCTCTCCCTGCCTTCGACGGTCGTTGTGATATTCTCGCCGCCGATCGCCGACATGATGACCATCTGGACATCGGCGACGGACAGTCCATAACGTCCCAGTTCCTTCCTTTTTAAATCAAAATCCACGAAATAACCCCCGCCGATCCGTTCGGCATAAACGCTCCTGGTCCCCGGGATATCTTTGAGGATGTTCTCCAGATGGGTCCCCAGCCCTTCGATCCTGCTGATATCGCCGCCGTAGATCTTGATGCCGATCGGCGTCCTCACGCCCGTCGTCAGCATGTCGGTGCGCGCCTTGATCGGCATGGTCCAGGCGTTGGTCACGCCGGCAAACTGGAGTTTTTGGTCCATTTCTCCGATCAGCTGCTCATAGGAGAGCCTTTCCGGCCACACAACCCGCAGCGGCGCTTTCAAAAACCCCGGCAGGCCGGAATACCAGCGGCGGAGGAAACGCCAGTCCGCTTCGGGCTTGAGGACGATTGTTGTCTCGATCATCGAAAACGGGGCCGGGTCCGTTGAGGTATCCGCCCGCCCGGCCTTTCCGAACACCCGTTCCACCTCCGGGAACGCCTTCAAAATTTTATCCTGCGTCTGGATCAGTTTGCTCGCTTCGGTCACCGACAGGCCGGGCAGCGTCGTGGGCATATACAGGATGGTCCCTTCATTGAGCGGAGGCATGAATTCGGACCCTATTTTAAAAAACGCGGGGACCGTCAGGAAAACAACGGCGACGGCGATCAGGACGATGCGTTTGCGGCGCCGGATCGACCAGTCCACGACCGCGGTATAATGTTTCACCAAAAAACGGCTGACGGGGTAATTCTCCGAGGAGGGGACCTTTCCTTTCAAAAAAGTCATGACCAGCGCCGGGACAAGGGTAATGGCCAGCACGGCCGAGAAAAGGATCGCGAAATTCTTTGTAAACGCGAGCGGTTTGAAGAGCCGCCCCTCCTGGGCCTCGAGGGTAAACACGGGCATGAAGGCCACCGCGATGACGACCAGCGAAGCAAAAATCGTCGGCCCCACCTCTTTCATGGACTCGATGAGGACCTCTTCCCTCGTGCCTTTCATCAGGCCCCTTGACCACTCGTCCAGCCGTTTATGCGCGTTCTCGACGATAATGATCGAGGCGTCCACCATATCGCCGATGGCGATCACGATGCCGCCCAGGGACATGATATTGGAAGTGAGTTTCATGCCCAGGAGGGGAATAAAGGCCATCAGGATGGCGATCGGAAGCACGATCACGGGGATCATCGTCGAGGGGACGTGCAGCAGGAAAAATCCGATCATCAGACACACAATGATCAATTCTTCGACCAGGGTCTCTCGCACCGTGCCGACCGCCTCTTTGATCAGCTTGGAACGATCATACGTGACTTCAATTTTTACCCCCTCCGGAAAGGCCGGTTCGATGTCTTTCAACTTTTGTTTAACGCGTTCAATGACCTTCAGGGCGTTCTCTTTATAACGCATGATCACGATGCCCCCGACCACATCCCCACGGCCGTCCAGGTCGGCCACTCCGCGGCGGATGTCCGGCCCCAACCCGACTTGCGCGATATTCTTCACGAGGACAGGCACGCCCCCGGCATCCGTCTCTACGACAATATCCTCGATGTCTTTAACGGATTTGACATAACCTCTCCCGCGCACCATATATTCCGCCCCGCTGAATTCCAGGAGTCTCCCGCCGACTTCGACATTGCCGTCCCTGACGGCGTCAACCACCCTGCTGACAGGGATGTGATACGCCAAAAGCTTGTTGGGGTCGACGGTGACCTGATACTGCTTTCCGAAACCGCCGATACCGGCGACCTCGGCAACGCCGGGCACGGATTGTAACTGATAACGCAAGAACCAATCCTGAAAAGACCGCAGCTCCTGCAAGTCCCGTTTTCCGGTTTCATCCACCAATGCGTATTGGAAGACCCAGCCCACCCCCGTCGCGTCCGGGCCGATCTCGGTCTGCACACCTTCCGGCAGCCGGGGGAGGATCTTGCTCAAATATTCCAGCGTGCGGCTTCTGGCCCAATAAATATCCGTCCCTTCCTGGAAAATAATGTAGACGTAAGAAAACCCGAAATCCGAAAAACCGCGGATGGCCTTGACCCGGGGCGCGCCGAGCAAGGCCGTGATGATGGGATAAGTGACCTGGTCTTCGATGATGTCCGGACTGCGGTCCCAGCGGGAATAGACGATGACTTGGGTATCGGAGAGATCAGGGATGGCGTCCACCGGCACCTGCCGCATGCTGTAATAACCCGCGCAGGTGACCATCCCAACCAGAAGAAAAACGAGGAAAGGATTTTTCGCGCTAAACTCGATGATTTTCCCTACCATGACTCTCCTGTGTCAACCTCACTCAACGGCTCACTCAACGGCTCTATCAACGGCTGTTCCTTTTCCTCCTCTCTTAACGGAGTTAAAAGAGGGATGACAATGGTTTGCTCCAGGTAGCCGCCTCCCTTGCTGATCGCCCTGACGCGGACCGCGTCACCGGCAACGGCCTCGAGGGGAAAATCCTTTGTCAAGCTCTCGGGTGTCGTCTGCCGGACGACCGTTATCCGGTCCAGCTCCTGACCGTTCTTGTAAACCACCAACTGGCGGATACCGTCTTGCCGCAAGTTTTTCGCCAGGTGGGCCACCTCGATATGCAGCGCGGCCGTCGGGGTATCGTAGCTTAATTTCACATCACTCGGCGGATGGGCGGCCGCGGGCCGCGGACAAAAGATCAAGAATACCGTCAAAACAACAAGCGCCCGCTGTTTCGTGAACATATCATATCCTCCCTTTTTTCATTTCAAAGTCCCATTTCCAGATGGCATAGATGACCGGATAAACCAGCAATTCCAGGGCAAACGACGAGAACAGGCCCCCCACCATGGGCGCGGCAATACGCTTCATCAGATCGGCACCGGTCCCCGTCGCCCACATAATGGGGAGCAGACCCATGAACGCCGCCATGACGGTCATCAGTTTGGGGCGCACCCGCTTGACGGCGCCGTTGACGATGGCCTCTTCCAGGTCCTGTTCCGTTTTCATCCTGCCTTTGCGGACCGCTTCCAGGTAAGCCATGTCCAGGAACAATAGCATAAAAATACCCGTTTCCGCGTCCAGCCCCATGAGCGCGATCATCCCCACCCAGACGGCAATGGAAATGTTATACCCCAGCGCCCAGAGCAGCCAGACCGCGCCGATCAGAGAAAACGGGACCGCCAGCAGCACGATCCCCGTTTTGACCAGTGATTTTGTATTCATGTACAAGAGCATGCAAATAATAAAAATAGTCAAAGGCAGGACAACCTTGAGCCGTTCCTTGACCCGTAACATATTTTCATACTGGCCGCTCCAGACAAGCGCGTAGCCCGTGGGCATTTCCAGTTCCCGGGCGACGGCTTTCTTGGCCGTTTCGACATAACGTCCGATATCGTCAGTGGCCATGTCCACATACACATACCCGGCTAAAAGTCCGTTTTCATTACGGATCATGGCCGGCCCCGAACGCAGGACAATATCGGCGATCTGCGTCATGGGGATATGCTGGCCGGAGGGCGTCGGGACCAGCACCCGTTTAAGCTTTTCCACATCATCCCGCAGTTCCCGCGGATAACGCACGTTCACCGGATACCGCTCCCGGCCTTCGACGGTCGTGGTCACATTTTCACCACCGATGGCCGAGAGGACCACCATCTGCGCGTCTTCCACAGGGATCCCGTACCGCGCCAGTTCCTCCCGCTTCAGATCAAAATCAAGAAAATATCCGCCGGCGGCGCGTTCGGCAAAAACACTTCTGGTGCCGGGGATGTCCTTGAGGACCATCTCCAGCCGGGTCCCCAACCCCTCGATCTTTTCAAGGTCCGACCCGAGGATTTTAATCCCCAGGGGCGTGCGGACACCCGTGGACAACATATCGATGCGGGCCTTGATGGGCATTGTCCAGGCGTTGGTCATCCCGGGGATCTTCAGGGCCTCATCCATTTGATTGATCAAATCCTCGTGTGCAATACGGTCGGGCCAGAACACGCGCAAAGGCGCCTTGACGAAATCCGGCATGCCGGAATACCAGCGGTTGACCCTGCGCCACTCGCCTTCCGGCTTCAAAGTCACGACCGTTTCCATCATGGAAAAAGGGGCCGGGTCGGTCGAACTTTCCATGCGTCCGGCCTTGCCGAAAACGCTGGCGACCTCCGGAAAACTTTTCAGGATCTGATCCTGTTTTTGCAAAAGGTTCTGGGCCTCCGTCACCGAAATGCCCGGCAGCGTCGTTGGCATATACAGGATGCTCCCCTCCCACAAAGGCGGCATGAATTCCGATCCCAGTTTTAAATAAACCGGGACCGTGGTGAGGACCAGGACCAAGGCTGTGATGAGGGTCCCCTTGCGATGTTTAAGGACAAAACGGCAGGCGGGTTCATAAAACCGGAACAGAACTTTACTGACAGGATGTTTCTCCTCGGGGTAATACGTCCCCACCATCAATGTGGTCGCGACTTTTGAGGCGAATTGTTCCGACCTGACGGGCGGGTTGTCCTTTTTTCTCCGCAAGTTCCACGGCCACCGGATCCGGATCGGGTCCATGCGGGTGAAAAGCATCCGCAGGGCCGGGTCCAGCGTGATCGCCAGAATAGCGGCGATCACCATCGCCAGGTTTTTTGACCAGGCGAGCGGTTTAAAAAGGCGCCCTTCCTGATCGACCAGGGTAAAGATCGGCAGGAAGGCAACGGCGATGACCAAGAGCGAAAAGAATACCGACGGGCCGACCTCTTTTAAGGCCTGAAGGCGCACCGCGTGATAATCGCCTTTACGCCCCCCCTCGACCCATTGCTCCAGACGTTTATAGGCATTCTCCACTTCCACGATAGCTCCATCCACCAAAACACCGATCGAAATGGCGATCCCTGAAAGGGACATAATATTGGAAGTCAATTTCATGCCGTAAAGAGGGATGAACGACAATAAAACGGCGATCGGGATCGTCACGATCGGGATGACCGCGGAAGGAAAATGCCAGAGGAAAATCAGAATGACCAGGCTGACAATGATCATTTCCTCAACCAGCTGGTGTTTCAGGGTCTCGATCGCCTTTAAAATCAATTCCGAACGGTCATAGGTAACTTTAATTTCTACCCCTTCAGGCAGAGTATGTTCAATCTCCTTCAATTTGGCTTTGACGCGGTTGATGACATTGAGGGCGTTTTCGCCGAAACGCATGATGACCGTCCCGCCGACCACATCCCCTTCGCCGTCGAGATCGGCCAACCCGCGGCGGATCTCCGGCCCTGTCGCGACCGTGGCCAGATTTTTGACCAGGACGGGCGTCCCGTTTTTATCCGTCGCGACGACAATTTCCTCCAGGTCCCCGATGGATTTGGCATAACCGTGTCCGCGGATCATATACTCCGCGCCGGAAAATTCCAGGAGGCGCCCCCCCACTTCCTGGTTCCCGTTACGGACCGCGTCGATGACGGTTGTGACGGGGATGTTGTAAGCCAGCAGGCGGTTGGGGTCCACGGTGATCTGGTACTGCTTGACAAAACCGCCGATGGAAGCGACTTCCGCCACGCCGGGCACACTTTGCAAGTGATAACGCAGGTACCAGTCCTGGAAGCTCCGCAATTCCTGCAAAGAATTTTTCCCGGATTTATCGACCAGGGCGTATTGAAAAACCCACCCCACGCCCGTGGCGTCCGGTCCCAATTCGGTCTTGACGCCTTCCGGCAAACGGGGGATGATCTTGCTTAGATATTCGAGCGTCCGGCTCCTCGCCCAGTAAATATCCGTCCCGTCCTTGAAGATCACATAGACGTAAGAAAAACCAAAATCGGAGAACCCCCGGATCGCCTTAACGTTAGGCGCTCCCAGCATGGCGGTGACAATCGGGTAGGTGACCTGGTCTTCGATGATATCGGGGCTCCGGTCCCACCGGGAATAAATGATCACCTGCGTGTCGGAAAGGTCGGGGATGGCGTCCAGAGGGATATTCTTCAATGACCACACGGCCGCGGCCATGGCCGCCATGACAAAGGTCAGGACAATGAACTTGTTGTGGGCCGAGAACCCAATGATCTTTTCGACAAGCCCCTCCCGAGGGCTGTTATTGTCCATGCTGATGCCCCCCCTCAGGTCCCGACATCCCTTCCAGCGCGGCCTTAAGGCGGCTCTCCGAATCGATCAGGAAATTACCGCTGGTAACGACAACCTCTCCCTCCTGGACGCCGCTTTTCAGTTCATAATACCCGTCCGCCTTGGCCCCCACCGTAACGTCTCTCGGCTCAAAAACTCCCTGCCCCTGGTCGACAAAAACGATCTTTTTCGTCCCTGTATCGAAAACAGCTCCTTCAGGGATGGCCGGCGTTTCCCCCAGGTCAACCTCGACGGACACGTTCACATACATATCCGGTTTCAACCGGCCTTGCGGATCTTTGAGCTGGGCGCGGACCCGTGTCGTACGCGTGGCCTGGTCGACCATCGAATCCACCGCGCGGATAGTCCCCTGAAACGTTTCATTGGACAAAGACGGGACCTCGGCCCTGATGTCCTGCCCCGTCCGGATCAGCGGCAATTCATATTCATACACCGGCGCGTACACCCAGACCGGCTCACCGGGGGTCGTGAAAAGCAAACTGCGTTCGGCCTCTTTCCAGGCGGCGATCGCGGATATCAGATCATCGTTGAGGCCCATGTGCCGCAGGCGGATCCGCGTGGATTCCACAAGCCGCCGCGATTGGTCGGCAATTTCCGGGATGTCGCTTTGTTGGGCCCGCTCAAAAGCCTGGATCGCCTGGATATACTCCGTCTGGGCCTGATAAAGTTCCGGGTCATGGGCGATGGTCCCGACGGTACGGACCGTTTTGATCAACTTCTTCTTTTCCACCGCCGCCGTTTTAATACCGATCAATTGTTGTTTCTGGGGGCTCAACATGATCTGCGCGTAGCCTTGCGGAGTTTGCGCGCTCTGCGCCACTGTTTCTTCTTCATAAACCGGGACCAGGTCCATGCCCATCGGCGATTTCCCGGGTTTATCCGCTTTGTAGCCCGGGATCATGGGGTCGGTCCAAAAAAGGATTTTCTTTTCCTTCTCCCCGCCGGGGATGCCGGCCACGTGCGTGCCGCAGATCGGGCACGTCACCTTCTCACCTTCTTTGGCCAGAACCATCATCGGGCACGGTTTGCCGTCATGGATTTTATGGCAATTATGCATAATGCAGATATCGCGCAGGTGCTTGTCGACTTGCTGGGCCTCCGGCATCTCCGGCGTGATTTCTTTTTTGACCAGATTCATATTGCAAATCGGACAGGTACCTGGACGATCACTCGTGTACGTGGGGTGCATCGGGCAGTAATAGACGTCCCGCGCGCGCGCCGGCGCCCCCGCCTTTGATGATTTCCCCGCCGTCCCGGACATCATCACGGCGCCCCCCGCGACGAGAAGTACAATCACACCAAGGACAAAGAATTTCTTTTGAATCCGCATAAGATATCCCTCCTATTTTTCAATATCAATTCCAGCCGCGCGTTCGATAGCCGCGAAATTCTTCAGGGCATCGGCTAACGCCTGATAATAAGCGATCTTCGCGTTACGGTAAACTTCTTCGCTGTCTAAAAAGTTGAGGACATCCGTCCGGCCCGCTTCATAGCCGGCCTGGTCCGAAGAAAAGGCCAGTTTGGCCTGCGGGATCAGGGCGTTCTCGTAAAGTTCAACCACCTGTCTGCCCGCCGTAAAACGGTAATACGCGTTCTTGATTTCGTATTCGGCAAAATTTTCGGCCTCGCGCAGGTTTGCCTCGCTCGCGTTGAGGTCCCGTTTCGCCTCGAGGACCGCCGGGATGATCCTGTTCTGCCATAACGGCAAGGTAACTTTAAGCGGGACCATCCACGCGTCGCGGCCGTCCTCGGGGTCGCTGGTCATGCCGCCGCCGATGCGCGTGTACTGAAAGCCGACGGAAATATCCGGCATATACTCATACTTCGCCAGGGCATGGGCATGCTCCTGTCTGCCGCGCATGGCCGCCGCCTCCAGAAGTTCCGGACGGTTTTCCCTGGATTGTTGCAGCAGTTGATCCAGCGATAACTCCAGCTTGGGCAAAACCGGCGGGACGACTCCGGCGAGCGGTTGTGAAGACCCGCGGGCAAGAAGCGCGTTGAGGAAGGCGGCCAGCGTCTGACGCTGCTGCCGCAGGACAAAAAGCTGCTGGAGTGTTTCGGAGACCTTCGCCTGCGCCTTGGCCACGTCGCGCTGTTCTCCCTGCCGGCTCGCGTAACGGGACCCGGCGACAGCCTCAAACTGTTTTAAAAGGTCCAGGATCTCCTCGACGGCCCCGATGGTCGCGTCCACCGCGTAAAGGTCATAATACGTCTGCGACACGTTCAGGACAAGTTCACGTTCCACCTGCTTGAGACGGGCCGATGCCGCGTCGACCTCGGCAAGGGCGACCTTTCTTCGCTCCAGCAGTTTCCCCGGGAAGGGGATCATCTGCTCGAACTCATACACGTCTTTTTGAGGCCCCAGAGGGGTTTCCAGCATGGGCCCCATCACGGCATACCCCGCCACGGGATCGGGAAGGGCGGAAGATTGCGGGACGCGGTGTCTGGCGGCCTGCAATTCTTCGCGCGCCGCCTCAAGCCCGCGGTTATTCGCCACGGCCTCTTGAAGAAGTCCCTCCAGCGGCACGGAAGGCTGGACCGTTTCCTGGGCGGGAAGCCGGGAAGATGACGAGAAAAATAAAAAAACAGACATTGAGATGATGATTAAAATTCTGACCGCGGGGATCCTGTTCATTACCGCCTCCATTCGTTTTTGCTTTACCCATATACTATCCCCTTCATCCCCTTATGTAAATCCAAAATCAGAAAAATCAGAAAAATGAAACAATTACGCGAGACAGAATAAGGGCTTTGAAGGAAAAATCATAGATTGGGCTATGGGACTAAAGGCGCAGGACGGAATGACGAAGATAAACAGGTGTGGCAAACGAACTTTCCCAAGGGGGACCATGATGGTAGACGATCTTCAACAAGACCTGGTCCATGGAAATATCATCCAGGGAAGCGTAGAGACCGGGATCATGCGGCAAGAAATCCCTTGATGGGGAAAAGGATGAAACATCGCAGGGACGGGAAGATAGACTGACATTTTTGTGACACGGACATTCATCCGTTTGCCGGGAATGGTTGTCGTGGCTGGCGGAAGGACTTGCCTGCCGGGAATCCGTGTCCGTTGGAGAATGGCAGTGTTCTGCGCCGGCATGCCCGTCGGCCGCGGCGGACCTCTCCAGGCAACAACACAAAATCGCCCAGAAAAACACAGGAAAGACAAGAAGGGATTGGAATATTCTTTTATTCATCCTGACCACCAAACAATAAAAGTATATGCTCAACTTCCCCGGATGTCAATGGTGGATTGGGGATAGGGGATAGGGGATAGGGGATAGGGTTCCAATCCCGACGAAGAAAAATGCGCCCGGGTGGATTCCCCCGAAGGGGCCAACCACGCCGGCAATATTAAATGCGCCCGGTTGGATTCGAACCAACCACGCCGGCCTTAGGAGAGCCGCGCTCTATCCATACTGAGCTACGGGCGCATATCGACGATTAAATCACCCTTCGAATACTCTGTCAACAGCTAATCCCTCAATTCCCCGGGCCAGACTGGCGATACGGCGCCAAGGCATTCAGGTAGCCCTCGGGGGCGTCATACCCCAAAAGGACCGCTTCATCGCAGTATTTGACGGCACCCTTAAAATCCCCCCGCTGAAAAGACAAAATGGACAAATTGACCAAGGCATTCACGTGCCCGGGATCTTGCTCAACGGCTTTCAAATAGGATGAAATCGCCTCGTCATCCCTTTTGAGTTTGGCGTAAATATTGCCCAGATTATAATACCCTTCGGCATTGGCCGGATCAAACTCAACAGATTTTTGATATAAACTTAACGCGCCTTCCATATCCCCCGCCGCCTCTCCCAGGAACCCCAGATTAAAATACGCTCTGCCATTACGCGGGTCGACCTCAATGGCTTTCTGATAATACGCCTTCTCCTGCCCGGTTTCTTTCTGCTTGCCATAAATTATACCCATGTTCAACCAGGCATCGCTTATCCGCGGATCAACAGAGATCGCCTTCTGATAAAAAACAAGGGCGTCTTTGAAGCGGCCCTGGTCTTTGTAAAGATTCCCCAGATTATAAAGTGTGACCGCGTGGCGCGGGTTGAGCTCCAGGGCCCTGCGGTACGCCAAAAGTGCCATGGCTCGATCTCCCGCCTCGGCATACAGATTCCCCAGATTAAAATAGGACGTGGCCTTCGGGCGGTCTTGATTGACCATCGCGGCATAACGTGCCAGGACATTATTTCTTGCTTCACGATACGCCGCAACGCCGGGATTTTTTCCAATGGCCTTCGTGTACGCCTTGACGACAATAACATGCAGGTCCTTATCTTCAGGATGAAATCGCAGTGCCTGCTCATAGGCGAAGACCGCCTGCCGCTCGTCCCCCACCTCGGCATAAACATCCCCGAGCCCGCAGTGCGCGTCCTTAAATTCGGGGTCGATCTCCAGGGCCTTTTTGTAAGCCTCGACGGCTTCGGGGAATCTTCCAACGCGGGCATACTGCTCTCCCAAATTATAATGGGCGTCCATGTAGCCGGGTTCGACCTCAACGGCCCGGCGATAAAGCCCGATCAAATGATCGGCTTTCCGGATCTTTGCCACGACCTCCGGCGCGAGGCCTTTCGAAACTCCCGCGAGGCCGGAGCGCATCACTTTCCTGTATTCCTTCTGGGCGTCCTCGAATTCCCTTGTTTTGCCCAGCGTGACGGCAAAATTGTTCAAGGCGAGCGGTTCGTCGGGATAAAATTTCAAATCATGCCGCCATAACGCCATACTGTCGCGCCAAACATAGCATTGCCGGAAAGTCTTAAAGGAAAACGCCGCGGCCAGCAAGACAAGGCCGGCGACGATCATCCCCCGCGCCAGATTCTTCCCGCGACATTTCATCCATAACCGCTCGATGCCAAGGCCCAGGAGCAGGCACAATCCCAAACTCGGCAAATACATGAAGCGGTCAGCGACAACGTTGACATCTTTTGTTTCATCGAAACGCAGTAAGAAAAATACCGACAGAAAATAAAAAAGGACGGCGAAGACGAACCATTTATGACGGCGTGGAGCCCCAGGGGCGGAATCCTGAACCGTCCCGACGTAAAGTCGGGACTGGTTCACGGACAAGCGCGCGGCGGCCAGGACGACAAGGACAAGGACAGCAAGCGATAAGAAATACTCCGGATTTGTCAAAGTGACCGGTTTCGCGAGACGATACAGCGGGACGGAAATATAGGGGAAAAAGAATTGCCGCAGATAAAACGTGAACGTCCACGGCCAGATAAGAGCGCTCTGCGCGACGCTTTCTCCGGGGACGCGGGCGTGGGCCGCGTAAGTGATCAAGGCGATACCGCCGATCATAACGCACAGAGGCAATTTTTCGATGAGCGCCTGCTTCTTGAACGGCCTCCCCTTGAACCAATCGAGCAGGAGCAGGATCAACGGCAGGCTCAAGGCCATGGGCTTGGCCAGCATGCTCAAAATTCCAAGCATCGTCGTCACCACAAGCCAGGAACCTCTCTTTTCTTCCAGGTAGCGCAGATAACTCAAAAGCGCGGCCATGTAAAACGCGGCGTATAAAACGTCTTTACGTTCCGTGATCCAGGCGACGGATTCGACGTGGATCGGGTGGACCCCGAAAATCAGCGCGCCCGCGCCCGCAGCGGCTTGCGGAAGCCCCAGCCTCTGTCCAAGAAAAAATACCATGACAACGACGAGAAGATGCAAAAGGACATTATCCAAGTGATAGACGAACGGGTTATAGCCAAAAAAATGATGCTCCAGGGCGAAAGAAAAACTGGTGAGCGGGATATAGATCTTGTTGACCGTGGCGGTGAACATCTCCAGGACATGTTCAAGGTCAAGGCCGCGGATAGTGATATTCTCCAGGACATGGACATCATCATCCCAGAGGAGGAACTCGCCTTTTAGAATGGGCAGATAAGAAAGGAATGTGAGAACAAGTATCGGGATGAGAAGAAAAGCAGTGGGGATTTTTGAAGCAACTTGCTTATGCATTGAAATCACAAGGTCACATTTAATGTCAAATTCAAAATGACAAATGTCAAATTAATGACAAATTCCCAATTTCTAACCCATTTGTCATTGTTCATTATCAATTGATTTGTCATTTGACATTGGTCATTGTGCCCTGTTATGTGACTTGGTGACTTTAGTATTTTATTACAGAGTACACCGGCAGGTCTTTTAATTTATCTATTCCCCGGAGGAACTTCAATTCGACCAGAAACGCGACACCGGCGATCGTCGCCTTCTGGCTCTTGACGAGGTCGGAAACCGCCCTGATGGTCCCGCCGGTCGCCAGAAGATCGTCGACGATCAAAACGCGCGTGTTGGGCCCAAGGGCGTCTTCATGGATCTCTAAAACATCGTTTCCGTATTCCAGCTCATAGGTGATGCTTTTGGTCTTGGCGGGAAGTTTTCCCTTTTTGCGCACGGGGACGAACCCGGCGCCCAGCTTATAGGCCAGGGCGCCGCCGAAGATAAATCCGCGCGCCTCCACTCCGACGACATAATCGATTCTTTCCTTCTTGAACTTACCGGCCAGGAGATTAACGGATTTCTTGAAGGCCTCCCCGTCTTTAAGGAGTGTCGTGATATCCTTGAAAATGATCCCTTCTTTGGGAAAATCCGGGATGTCCCTGATCCGGCCCTTAAGATCGCTTTTGCGCAGTGTCTTTGTCCGGGTCATTTTTTCCCTGCCACTTTCACCACGGAATCGCGCTTGATCAATTTTGTCGGCAGCACGATCTTCAGCGGCAGCCGCTCTTTTCCTTTGCTGATCTGACTCAAATGTTCCGCGCCCAGGCGCCCCATTTCCACCAGCGGCTGGGAAACGGTCGTCAAGGCCACGGGGCTGCTCGCGTTGAGCGGGTTATCATCGAACCCGACCACCGAAAGGTCTTCCGGCACGCGTAACTGCAGCGACCGGGCCACGTCCATCAATTCCAGCGCCATGACGTCCGAGGCGGCGAAAACGGCCGTGGGGCGGGTCTTCGCCTTCAGCAATTTTTGCGCGGCCGCGCGCGCGGGCGTGCGCAAGAAATCCCCGAAGGTGACGTAATGGCGCGGCGTCGCGATATTGTGTTTGATCAGCGCGTCGCGGTACCCTTCCAGGCGTTTGAGGCCGGCCTGGGTCGAGATGTCCCCGGCGATGGTGGCGATCTCCGTGTGTCCCTGGTCGAGAAGATAGTCGACGACTTCCATGGCGGCCTGTTTGTTGTCCATCGAAATATAATTGATCGGCTCATCCAGGATGTTGTTAAGGACGACGCACGGCATGCCCCAGCGGATCGCCTTCTTGACGACGTCCACGTCGTTGTCGATGTCGGCGAAGATGATCCCGTCGACATATTTGGTGTCCATCAAGCTGGAGTCGAGCCATCCTTTGTGGTTGCCGCGATCGGTGATGTGGACAAGAAAGTCGGCGTTCAAGCGGCTCGCGGAAAGGCTCACGCCGCGGATAATTTCCCCGGCATAATAGGAATGAAAAATGTCCTCAAATTGCGGGATGACCAGAACAAAGGTTGGTTTACGCTTTCGGGGGATCACTTCTTGACCTTGTCTTGTTTCAAGAGACGGCGGATTGTTTTGAGCGTGGCCACTTCAATTTGCCGCACGCGCTCGCGCGAAACACCCAGCTCATCGGCGATCTCGGCCAGGGTGCGGGCCTCGCCGTCGATCAAACCGTAACGCAGTTCGATGATTTTGCGTTCGCGTTCCTCAAGCATGTCGAGGAACCCGACGGTGCGCTCTTTATTAAAAAATTTCTCCAGCTCGGCGTCGGGGCTGGACACGTTCTCGTCTTCGATGATATCGATGATCTGTCCTTCCCCTTCCTCGCCGATGGGCGCGTCCAGGCTCGACATGCGGGCGATGGCGTTATCCAGCTCGCGGACGCGTTCGACCGTTAATTTCATGCGCCTGGCGATCTCCGCCATGCGGGGCCTGCGGTTCAAGTGGTGGGTCAACTTCTCGACGGCCTTTTTGTACTTGAGGATCTCCTCGTTCATGTACACCGGCACGCGGATCATCTTCCCCTGGTCGATGATCGCGCGTGAAACGCCCTGTTTGATCCACCAGGCCGCGTAGGTGGAAAAACGGTATCCTTTTTTAGGGTCGAATTTCTCCACGCCCTTCATCAACCCGATGTTCCCTTCCTCGATAAGGTCGCTTAAAGGGACGCCCAGGTTCACATACCGCTTGGCGATGCTGATGACCAGGCGCAGGTTGGCCCTGATCATCTTGTCCCGCGCTTCCTTGTCCCCTTTCTGCACCTTTTCCGACAACTCGATTTCTTCCGCGGCCGTCAGAAGGGCGATGGGACGAACGTCTTTAAGATATGCCTTGATGGGATCGGTCATAAAATGATAAGAATATCCGAGAATCCGGAAATCCGGTTATCCGGATCACATAGTCCCGGGTACCCGGATAGCCGGATACCCATTAAATTAATCATTTACCTCTTCTTGCTTCTCTTTTGTTCTTTTCTGACTTTCGTCTTACCGCCGTTCGCCGTTCTAAGCGCGGACTGGGCCGCGGCCAAACGGGCGATCGGGACGCGGTACGGCGAACAGCTCACGTAATCCATCCCAACGCGGCAACAAAAATCAACGGAAGCCGCGTCTCCGCCATGTTCCCCGCAGATACCGACCTTCAAATTCTTCTTTGTCGAACGGCCGCGCTCAATACCCATTTTGACGAGCATCCCGACGCCCTCCTGGTCCAGGCTTTGGAACGGGTCATCTTTGAAGATACCTTTGCCGCCGTCTTTCTCCGTCGCCACATAGACCGGAAGGAAACGCCCGGCGTCATCACGGGAAAGCCCCAGGGTCATCTGGGTCAGGTCATTGGTCCCGAAACTGAAAAATTCCCCCACTTCGGCTAACTGATCCGCCAGAAGAGCGGCGCGGGGGATCTCGATCATCGTGCCGACCAGATAAGGCAGCGTCACCCCGGCCTGCTTGATCAACCGGTCAGCGACGGCGCGGGTTTGTTGCTCAAGGATCCGGAATTCTTTCTTGTCGATAGTCAACGGGTGCATGATCTCCGGCAAGACCCTGATCCCTTCCCTCCGGCATTTGATCGCGGCCTGGATGATCGCGGTCACCTGCATATCGAGGATCTCCGGGTACGTGATGCACAACCGGCACCCGCGGTGGCCCAGCATGGGGTTGGCCTCATGCAATTGTTCGCAGCGGTGTTTGATCTTGTCCGGAGCGATGCCCGTGATCTTGCTCAACTTTTCAATACCGGCATTGTCTTTGGGCGTAAACTCGTGCAGCGGCGGGTCGATCAGCCGGATCGTGACCGGGAACCCGTTCATCGCTTTAAAGATGCCGTAAAAGTCATCCGTCTGGAACGGCAGCAGTTTCGAGAGGGCCGTGGTACGAGCATCCAGCGTTTCCGCGACAATCATTTCCTGGATCGCCAGACGGCGTTCCTCGGTATCGAAGAACATATGCTCCGTGCGGCACAGCCCGATGCCTTCGGCGCCCATCTTGATCGCGTTGACGGCGTCATAGGGGGTGTCCGCGTTGGTGCGGACGTTAATGGTACGAAATTCGTCCGCCCATTTGAGGATCGTATAATACGCGTCGGGAAGTTCGGGCTCCCGCAAAGGCATGTCCCCGACGTAGACTTCGCCGGCCGAGCCGTCCAGGGTAATGTAATCGCCCTGTTTGACGGTTTTACCGTTGACCGACATCTGTTTGGCTTCGTAATTGATATTCAAGACCTCGCACCCGACGATACAACATTTACCCCAGCCGCGGGCAACGACCGCCGCGTGGCTGGTCTTGCCGCCGGTCGCGGTCAAAATACCCTTGGCCGCGTGCATGCCACCGACGTCTTCGGGGCTGGTTTCCTTGCGGACAAGGATGACTTTCTCGCCCTTATGTCCCATTTTCTCCGCTTCCGCGGCCGTGAACACGACTTTACCGGCGGCCGAACCGGGGACGGCGTTGATCCCGCTGGCCAAACGCGCGGACTTTAACTGCGCAGGGGCCACTTTGTTGGTGTCGATGACGGGATAAAAAAGACGCTCGATATCGTCGGAAGAAACGCGCCTGACCGCCTGCTCTTTGGTAATGACCGGCTTGACGGCGAGCTCGGCATACTTTTGAGGAAGATAACCTTTTTTCACAAGGTCATTGGCCTGGGCCTTGCTCAACAACGGCCGGGTCGCGTGGTCGAGGGCGATGCGAAACGCCGCGGCCGGGGAACGCTTGCCCGTGCGGCATTGCAACATATAAAGCTTCTCATCCTCGATGGTGAATTCAAGGTCTTGCATTTCCCTATAATAGGATTCCAGGATCGCGCGCACGGCGCAGAGCTGATCGTAGGCCCTGGGCATCTGCTGCTGTAGTGTGGAAAGCTTCAGCGGCGTACGGATGCCGGCGACGACGTCCTCCCCCTGGGCGTTGATCAGATAGTCGCCGTAAAATATGTTCTCGCCGCTGTTAGGGTCGCGGGTGAAACACACGCCCGTCCCGCTGTTGTTCCCCTTGTTGCCGAAGACCATCTGCACGACGTTGACCGCGGTCCCCTTGAGGTCCGTGATCTTCTCGACCCGGCGGTAAGTTTGGGCCTTTTCCGCCTCCCAGCTGTTAAAGACCGCCATAATGGCCCCCCACAGCTGCTTCCAGGGGTCCTGCGGGAAATCCTCGCTTTTATTCATCCGGTAGAACGCCTTGAACTGTCCGCACAATTCCTTGAGTTTTTCGGCGGGGATCTCGGGGTCGGTCTTGACGCCGAGCTCGTGCTTCATTTCATGGAGCAGGTCCTCCATCGGCTGCTTGGACAACCCCATCGCGGTCGAGGAATACATCTGGATAAAACGCCGGTAGGCGTCGTAGGCAAAACGCGGGTTGCCCGTTTTCCTGGCCAGGCCCTCGACGCTCTCGTCGTTAAGACCGAGGTTGAGGATCGTCTCCAGCATGCCCGGCATCGAACGCGCGGCACCGGAGCGCACGGAAACGAGCAAAGGGTCTTTTTTATCACCGAGTTTTTTCCCTGTCACTTGTTCAAGTTTCAAGACCGCGTCGCGCACTTCCTTTTCCAGCCCCTTGGGAAGTTTGCGGCCGAGCTTATAATATTCTTCACAGGTCTGCACCGTGACCGTGAACCCCGCCGGGACGGGGATGCCGATCGAGGTCATTTCCATCAGACCGATGCCCTTGCCTCCGAGCACATTTTTGCTTAATACTTCGCCTTTGGCTTCGGCACGGCCGGCCCCGTAAGAATACACATACTTTTTTGCCATCGTTGCTACTCTCCTGTCTCTAATTGTGGTGTTGATTAAAGCGCTAATTTTTCGCGCAAATATCCTTTTAACCGATCGACGGCAATGCGTTCCTGCGCCATGGTGTCGCGGTCACGCACCGTGACCTGGCCGTCTTCCAGCGACTGCACGTCCACGGTCACGCAATAAAATGTGCCCACTTCATCCTGCCGGCGGTAAAGTTTCCCGATCGCGGCGGTATCATCATAAACGCAAACAAACTCTTTTTGCAAGTCATTCTTGATCCGCTTGGCCAGAGTGACGATGCCGTCGTTCTTTTTCAAAAGCGGCAGGACGGCCACTTTGACCGGGGCCAGTTGCTTGCTGAATTTCAGGACCACCCGGGTCTGATCTTTGACGACCTCTTCGTGGTAGGCGTCCACCAGAAACGCCAGCGTCGCGCGGTCCACCCCGCCGGAAGGTTCGATAACGTACGGATAGAATTTCTCGCCGGTCGTCAGGTCCTGATACTGCAGGTCTTTGCCGGAGAACTGCGCGTGCTGCTTGAGATCGTAGTCGGTGCGGTTGGCGATCCCCTCCAGCTCCGACCAGCCGAAGGGAAAATTGTACTCGATGTCCGTGCACGCGGCCGCGTAATGGGCGAGCTCGTCATCAGCGTGTTTGCGCAATTGAAGGTTTTCTTTACGGACACCTAAATTCAAATACCACTGCAACCGCTCCTGGATCCATCGCTGATGACAATCCGCAGCCTGGTCTTTGGTGGTGAAGTACTCAACCTCCATCTGCTCGAATTCGCGCATGCGGAAGGTGAAATTGCCCGCAGTCACTTCATTGCGGAAGGCTTTACCGATCTGCGCGATGCCGAAGGGAAGTTTGCGGTGGGTGGTATCCAGCACATTTTTGAAATTAACGAAGATGCCCTGCGCGGTCTCGGGGCGAAGGTAGGTCACATTGCCATCTTCGACAGCCCCGTAATGAGTTTTAAACATCAAATTGAACGCCCGGCCATCAGTAAAATCCTTAACCCCACAGCTAGGACATTTACCATCTTTGAGATGGTCAATACGGAAACGGCTGTTGCAGCGGCGGCAATCGACCAAAACGTCGTTGAAATTATTCACGTGCCCGGAGGCTTCCCATGTCTTGGGGTGCATGAGGATGCTCGCATCGAGGCCCACCATGTCGTCGCGCTGGTGCACGACCGTGCTCCACCAGGCCGACTTGACGTTGCGCTTGAGTTCCGCCCCCAGCGGGCCGTAATCCCAGGCGCTGCCCAACCCGCCGTAGATCTCCGAAGAAGGGAATATGAACCCCCTGCGCTTGCACAGGGAAACGATCTTTTCCATTAAATCGCTCTTTTGGGGATCCGCGACTTTCGACATAGAGCAGGTATTTTAACCAAAAGCATTTCAAAATGCAAGGGTTTAGTACGAGTAATTTCCTGATATATTAATATTCCGCAGGTTTTATTGGCGATTGGAGTTTTTTGTGTATAATAACACTCATGCGTTATGATCCTTTCCAGGAAAAAGCGATTACAGCCGTCAACGAGGGCTCCTCGGTCATCGTCTGCGCCCCCACCGGCGCGGGCAAGACCGCGATCGCCGAGCACACCATCGAGCGCTGCCTCCAGCGCGGGGAAAAGGTCATTTACACCTCGCCGGTCAAGGCGCTCTCCAACCAGAAGTTCCGCGACTTCTCGAAGAACTATCCGGATAAAGTCGGCATCCTGACCGGGGACGTGAGCATCAACCCCGACGCGCCGGCCTTGATCATGACGACGGAGATCTTCCGCAACAAAATTATCGAAAAAGAATCGTCCTTGAAACATTACACCTGGATCATCTTCGATGAGATCCACTACCTGGACGACATCGAGCGCGGCAGTGTCTGGGAAGAGTCGCTCATCTTTTTGCCGGACCACATGCGTATTTTAGGGCTCTCGGCGACGATCCCCAACGTCCACGAACTCGTCGGCTGGCTCAAAAGCATCCACAAGCACGACATCCGCGTTATTGAAGAAACCAAACGCCCCGTGCCGTTGCATTTTTTCTACCAATGCCAGGGAAAAATTTACGACGACCTTAGGGAATTGAGCCGCCACGGTTATCAGTCCGGTCACAGACATCTGCCCTGGCATCAGCGATTACCGAAAACCGTCGTTGTAAAACCCAACCGCCCGGATTCGCTGATCCGGCATCTGCAGGAAAAGGATTTTCTCCCCTGCATCTATTTTACCTTCAGTCGCCGGCACACGGAATATCTCGCCGCGGAAATGCACGGCTTTGATTTTCTCTCCGCGCAGGAGAAAAAAGAGATCACCGGCCTCTTTGACCACCTCTGTCACCAGTTCGACATCACGACCGAACCGAGCACCTTTGACATCCGTCCTTTTATCGAACGCGGGATCGCCTACCACCACGCCGGGATGCTGCCCACCTTGAAAGAAGTGGTCGAACGGCTCTTTACCACGCGCCTGATCAAGGTCATTTTCACGACGGAAACCTTCGCGCTGGGGGTGAACATGCCCGCGCGCAGCGTCGTTTTCAACGAACTGCGCAAATTTTACGAGCACGCTTTTATGCCCCTGAAGACCCGTGATTTTTACCAGATGGCCGGGCGGGCCGGGCGACGCTCGATCGACACCGAAGGCCACGTCTTCTGCCGGGTCAACCCGCACGAGCTCTCGGTTGAAGACCTTAAAAGGATGATCTTCTCCGACCCTGAAAGGGTGAGTTCGCGCTTTAACGCCTCCTACGCGACGATCCTCAACCTTTACCAGAAATTCGGCGAAAAACTCTACGACGTGTATTCGCTCTCCTTCCATAATTTCCAGGAAAAAAGTTCCCTGCGCGAAAAGGCGCTGCGCCATTTACGGGCCAAGGTGAGTCTCCTCAAACAACTCGGCCACATCCGCAAGAACCAGGTCACCGAAAAAGGGATCTTCGCCGCGAAGGTCTACGGCTACGAGATGATCCTCTCGGAACTCTTCGCCCGCGGGATCCTGGAGCAGCTGACGGTGACGGAACTGGGGATTTTGGCCCTCGCCGTCGTGTACGAACCGCGGCCGCGGGTGGCCCGGCCCGCCCTCGACCGTCAATCCAAGCGGCTGCAAAATATCACCAACGACATCCTCTTCCCCATTTTAAAAATGGAGAAAAAATTCGGCATCCTCCCCTCCACCAAACTCTGCGCGTTTCACTTGAGCAAACTCCTGGAGGGCTGGATGAAAGGCGAGGATTTTAATCGTGTCCTGCAGTATAGTGAAGCCGACGAAGGCGAGGTCATCCGGTACCTGCGCATGACCATCCAGGTGATGCGGGAAGTCCTGGACGCCCCCGTGTCCGGTGTCCTCAAGGACAAGCTCCGCCAGACCATCCACAAGATCAACCGGGACGTCGTTGACGCGGAGAAGCAACTGCGGGCATGACTTCAGTCGTAAGTCGTAAACGATAAGTCGTAAGCAAAAGCTTTAATGTCTTTTACTTACGACTTATGACTTACCACTTACGACTTTTTTACTCCAAGCTTTCAGCTTCTGCTTCTGCCCTTCCCTGCGCTCTTTCATCATCCTCGCGATATCTTTCTGCCGTCGCGTTCCCTGCCCCTTTGCCATCATAACTCTCCGATTTATTTTCCCTAAAAATTTTACTGACAGGCGGAAGAAATAAATATAGACAAATAATTAACAAAATCCACACATCAATAAAATCCCAAAATATTCTTTGGGCACTTACTAATCAGAGCAGAAAATACTTGACATTATTATAATTGATGCTATATTGAGGGAGTGAGAAATAAAGACTTCCGTTCTCTCAACTCTCAATCTCAAGAAGAACTTAGAAAAAGGGTCGTTAAGG
>Ga0209211_10003306_pt1 | contig 26487 bp, 25 predicted proteins | sample RifGroA2_FD_183992 | JGI IMG/M metagenome (GOLD analysis project Ga0209211, IMG submission 183992) | Groundwater microbial communities from Rifle, Colorado, USA - Groundwater A2 (SPAdes) (version 2) | ecosystem: Environmental > Aquatic > Deep subsurface > Groundwater | place: Rifle, Colorado...
TTGGAGTCGAGATTTCACCCATGAATATGAGTATAGCAAATATTACTTCCTCAAATGCTTTTCGCAATCAATACAAAATGAAGCTTCAGGAATAAGCTTTAGTCTGGCTTGAGGAATCGGTTTTTTGCAGCGTTCACAATAACCATATTGATTTTTATTGATTTTTCTCAAGGCATTATCAATCTCGGACACTCGTTTTTGCATATCTTTAACTTGAGCTTCTATGGTAGCATGCCCTACTTGCTCCCGAACATCGGTATCAACGGCTGCATTATCTGCAACGTGGTCAGGATCGGCAAACGGATCGTCTTTTTTGAGCTCTTGAACGAACTGTTTTGAAAATTTTCTGTCCATAATTTTTTATAAAACTTAAAATGTCGTTCCTAAAATAATATACAAAGTGAAAACTGGTTGTCAAGAGAATTATTAATGAAACCAGAAAATCCAAACTAAGACCTACGAAGTATAAACGATTGTCTTTAATTTTGTCAAACAGAAAAATCGTCAGGGCTAAAAACCAAATAAAAAATTTTATAAGAAATCCCTTATAATACTTTTCTTTCCTTATTTCAAATAATATTTTGTAGGCAATCAGAGCGCCGATAATCAGAATTAAACCTTCATATAAGCCAACTAAGTGTCTAAAACCATCAAAACCTACATATTTGATTTTCAATAAAAAATTGGTTTTTGTTCCTATCTCAACTCCGGAAAAAAAAGCGCCAACTTTACCAAAAATCAAAGCAATAAAAAGTGGGGTAACAAAATAATCAATCAGTTCATTAAAGTTTATTTTTCTTGTATGGGAAAATAAATACAAAACCAGAAGACCGCCAAAAACTGATCCGTAAAGCGATATTCCCGGATAACCGTTGATTAGAATAAATTTTAAAAGATTAAAACCAAAGTCTTTAAAATTTAAAATCACATAAACCAGTCTGCCAAAAAATAGAGCCCCCAATAAAGATATAAACAATCCGTCAAAGACATCCTCTTCTTTAAATGGCGTTAAGCGAATATTTTTCCACAATAAAAAAATTGCCCAGAAAAATCCTAAAACCAAAAACACCCCAAAAGTATAAATTTTCAGAAAGCCTAAATTTAGCAATACCGGTAGCATAGTTTTTAGTATAATTTATCATCAATGAAAAAACAAATACTTAAAGTTGGCTTTGATCTTGACGGCGTTCTTCTTTATAATCCAATAAGAATTACTCGACCAATTGTTTCCTTTGTTAAAAAATTATTCTTTAAAAAAAAAGGTTTACATTTTTACTCTCCTCAGACCACCTGGGAAAAACAGCTTTGGCAACTATTTCATAAATCTAGCATTTTTATCGCTCCCGGTTTAGAAGATATAAAAAAATTGATTAGGACAAAAAAAATCAAGGCCTATATTATCACTGCCCGTTATAGTTTTTTAAAAAACGATTTGGAAAAATGGTTAAATAAAATGGATATCAATCATTATTTCTCCGGCGTTTTTTATAACGAAAAAGACGAACAACCGCATCTATTTAAAGAGCGAACGATTAAAAAATTAAATTTAGATATTTTTGTTGAAGACAACTGGGATATAGTACGACACATAAATCAAAAAGTAAAAGTGTTATGGATATATAATATATTCGACAGAAATATTCATTATAAATATAAATTTTCATCTCTTAAGGATGTAATTAAATATCTGAATAAATGAACATATTAATTACTGGTGGTGTTGGTTTTATTGGAACTAATACAACGGTTTTTTTTGCTAAAAATAAAAATAACAAAATTACAGTTGTTGATAATTTTAGTCGCAGGGATGTAGATAAAAACGCTAATTTTATTAAAAATAATTTGTCTCAGGTAAAAATTATCAAAACTGATGTTCTTGATACAAATAAATACCTTGATGAAATAAAAAACGCTGACGTGATTATTCATCTGGCAGGTCAAACAGCAGTCACAACATCAATCGCTGATCCCAAGAATGACTTTCAAATAAATATTTTTTCAAGTTTTAAATTATTAGAAGCTGTCAGGATCAATAACCCAAAAGCAATTTTTATCTATTCTTCAACTAATAAAGTGTATGGAGATTTAAATAAACATAAATTAAAAAAAAATCTAAAAGAAAAAAATTATTTTGATGTCTGCCATCCCAACGGCATCGATGAATCCGAAAATCTTGATTTTATTTCGCCATATGGTTGTTCAAAAGGGGCTGCCGATTTGTATTGCCTTGATTATGGTCGAGTTTTTAATATGAATACCGTAGTTTTCAGACAATCCTGCATCTATGGTCCGTTTCAGTTTGGGGTCGAAGATCAAGGGTGGATTGCATTTTTCGCCAAGCAGTTTTTATTTAAAAAATCTTTAACAATTTTTGGCGATGGTTATCAAATTAGAGATTTGCTTTATGTTGAAGACTTAATCAATGCCTATGAATTAGCTATCAATAATATAAAGAAAGTAAAAGGCCAGGCTTTCAATGTTGGTGGTGGAATAAAAAACGCCTATTCCTTACTCCAGGTGATTGACATTTTATCCAATAATTTTGGTTATAAAATAAAAGTCGGTTTTGACAAGTCCAGACTTGGTGACCAAAAATATTTTGTTTCCAAAAATGAAAAAATAAAAAAAATATTGGATTGGGCCCCAAAAACTAATTTTAATGAAGGCGTAAAGAATATAATTAATTGGCAAAAAAACAATCTGTGAAAATACTTTTTTTCTCTCCATATTTTTATCCTTATACATCAGGGGTAACCACATACCCTTTAAAAATATTGACCTATCTGGCTAAAAAAAACAATGTTACTGTCCTTACATTTCTCCATGACAATAGACTAGGTAACCAAGTAACCCATAACAAAATAATCATTAAACGAATGCCTTATTTATTTAAAGTCTCTAAGGGTTTCATCTCCCTCCAATCATTTTTTTATTTTTTAAATGACGTCCGCAAAAGCGATTTAGTAATTTCAAATCAACCAAATTTTGAAGGGCTATTCTTAACAATAATTGCAAAAATATTCCGTAAAAAAATTATTTCTATCTTTCATTGTCAGGTATTTTTAGAAGGCAATTTGTTTACAAAAATAATTAATTTTGTTTTGAATATATCGATGAAGATCCAACTTAATTTATCAAATAAAATAATTGTTTATACAAAAGATTATATTGACTCTCTACCCTACTTTAAAAAATTAAGAAACAAAACGCTTGAAATTTTACCACCAATTGAAAAGTTTTCTCCTGATAATAATTTTTTAAACAGATTATTAAAATTAAAGAAAAATAATATTTGGATCGGTTATGCCGGCCGAATCTCTTCAGAGAAAGGTCTTGAATATCTTGTACAATCGATTAATCGATTGTACACACTTGTTATTGCCGGACCTTACGGAAATAAAGTCGTTGGTGAAAATAATTATTACAACAAGATAATTGTATTATTAAAAAAATATAAATTAAAATACCTGTTTCTTGGAAACCTAACCAGTAAACAGTTAAATGCTTTTTATAAATCAATTGATTGCTTAGTTTTGCCATCGATTAATCAAACTGAAGCATTTGGTATGGTCCAGGCCGAGGCAATGTTGTCCGGAACACCGGTAATAGCTTCCAATTTGCCAGGTGTTAGGATGCCGATAAAATTGACAAAAATGGGCAAAATCGTTGAACCAAAAAATTCTGAATTATTGAGTAAAGCTTTACTGGAAGTTCTTAATAATAAAAGTAAATTCACTAATAGTAAATTAGTCAAAAACGCTCAAGAAATTTTTGATATAAAAAAAGTTTATAAGTTTTATAAAAATTTAATAAGCAGTGAAATATAAAAAAATATCAATAATTATTCCTGTTTTTAATGAGGAAAAATATATTAAAAAGATAGTTAGTAAAGTAATCAAAGCTAATACTTTAAACTTATTAAAAGAAATTATCATTGTTAATGATGGATCTACTGATAAGACAAAAAATATTATTAATAAAATTAATAGAAACAAAAAAAATGTCATATTAATAAATCAGGAAAAAAACTTTGGTAAAGGTGCAGCCCTGAAACTAGGATTTTTAAAATCAACCGGAGATATTGTTTTAATTCAGGACTCTGATCTTGAATATGATCCAACCAATTACCCCCTACTTATAAAGCCATTTATAGAAAATAATGCTGATGTCGTTTTTGGATCAAGATTTATTTCCAACCAACCCCATCGAGTATTATTTTATTGGCATTATTTAGCTAATATTTTTCTGACAATGTTATCTAACATTTTTACCAATCTAAATCTAACCGACATGGAAACCGGCTTCAAAGTCTTTAGAGGAGATATCCTCAGAAAACTTACTCCTTGTTTGCGTTCTAAAAGATTCGGTTTTGAACCCGAAATTACAGCTAAAATTTCAAAGATTAAGGATATTAAAATTTATGAAGTCGGTATATCCTATTTTGGAAGAACTTATCAGGAAGGGAAAAAAATTTACTGGTTTGATGGTTTAAAAGCGGTCTGGGAGATAATAAGATTTAATTTATTTCCGGATTTATGAAAAAATATTTTATTATTATTATCTTTATTTTCCTAGCTTGTCTTTGGTTTTGGTCAAAAAATGGCATACAAATAAAAACAATTATTATAAAAAAAGATTCTTTTGTAAAAATTTATTTTGACAATTATTTATTAGGGTCTGCTCGGGATACTTCCTTAGAAAATAAAAAATTAACAGTCAATTTTTCAAAACAAGACTTGGATAGTAAATATTTTAATAACCAACCCGAGACTGATAAAAATAATGTTCTTCTACCTAAATATAATTACGAATTAAAACTTCTGTTAAATAATCCATTTACAGTCAGATTAAATTTTGAAGGGAAACAACCTTACGTATTTTATTTCAATCCATATCGACATCTTAACTCAGGTTGGGAAGATAAACATGAAGTGTTGCGGGAAACAAAAAATAATCAGGTGCAAATCGGTTTCTTTAACGGAATCAAATGGACTCTCTGGATAATTTTAAAACCGTTTCCAATATTGATTCCAGTTTTTGCAATTATTTATCTATTTGGTAAAAAAATAAAAGATGATTCAAAAAAAATAAATTTAAAATTATCAATCAAGATAATTATTATTCCGTTAATAATTGCTTTATTATCTTTTTTCTGGTCACGGCATCTGATGGTTAATTATTTGAGGGACGTCCCCCACGTTCCCGATTCGATCTCTTACGTTGTCTTAGCCAAAATAATTTCCAGTGGAAAGTTTATTTTTCCATATTCGGAAATTCCAAGTTATATTAGGGCTGACCAAATTAAAGATTTTTTTTATCACTGGTTTCAAACAAACAAAACCGGCCTGTTTGTCCCCTATTTGATCGGTCATCCATTAGTTCTGGCTCTAGGTAACTTGTTTGGAATAATTAATTACATTCCTCCTTTGGTCGGTTCGCTTACTTTATTACTTATATTTTTTATTACCTATTTTTTGACCCAATCAGTCATGTTCTCACTGATTTCAATGGGATTATGTTTTATCTCTCCTTTTTTCCAAACTCAGACAATTGACTATTTGTCTCATAACAGCGCTGTCTTATTTATTCTTTTTAGTATTTTTCCCTTATTTCTAAATAAAGAAAGTACAAAATATTTTTTGCTAACAGGATTTTTTCTGGGAATGCTGCTGAACACACGGCCTTTGACTTTCGTAGCAGTCTTTATCTCAATAATATTGTATTTGATTATTGAATTTATTAAAGATAAAAAGTTTAAAAAATTTTTACTTAAATTGACGTATTCTTTAATTGGCTCTATTACTCCGGGACTAATATTTTTATATTACAATTTTGCCACTTCAGGAAATATTTTTACCACTCCATATCAATTCCATGGAATTTTAAACAAAGTAGGATTTGGCAGTGATTTTAAAATCGGCTACGGTCTTCTTAATACTTTTTCCAATTTAGCGGTTTTCTCTTTATTTTTTTTAAAAAATTATTATGTCAGTTTTTTTCCGTTATTATTATCCTTCTTATTATTGCCCTTCTCAGGAAAATATTTAAAAAAAATACTTTTTCTTCAATTTTTGTCTTTGTCAATTATCGGGGTCTGGACCTTATATGATGGAAATTTTTTTATGTACGGTCCACGATTCATTTATGAATCGGTCCCGATATTAGGCATACTTTACGGCCTGTCTTTTTTTGTTTTATATCAGGTATTTAGACATACCAATTGGAAATATTTTAGTTATTTACTTTTTATTTTTTATTTTGTCTTTATATTTTTGTTTGAACTTTCCTGGTTGGGTTTTAAAAAAGGTGATTATAATAACATCGTTTACACACCCTCAAACATCAATCAATTGATTAATTTTAATGCTGTTGACGATAGATTTTATAAAGCCGGATTAAAAAATGTAGATAAAGTTTTATTAATGAAAAATTGTGAAAACTGGTGGTGTTACAGTGGTGTCTGGATAAATAAATACCCATTGAATAAATCCCAACCGTTATTTTTATCCTTACCTCCTAATTATAGAAACAATATACAAAATGCCAAAATAATTGATTGGAATAGTCTATAATTTGAAAATGTATTTATGAAAAAAGTTGATTATTTTATTAAAAAATATCTGGAAAACCGGCCGATGTTTATGGCGATTATCCGCAGTCAGGAAGCAATGTTATTTCAAAAATATAACAAACTGGTTAGGAATAAAAGTCTTGATTTTGGTTGCAGTGATGGTTACTTTGCCAAACTTGTTTTTGGTAAAAATAGAATTAAATTTGGAATGGATCTCATAAAAAATAAACGTGTTGAAGAAGCAAAAAAAGAAAAAATTTATAAAAAAATCTCTCTTTATGATGGTAATATTATCCCCTATCCGGATAACTATTTTAATACAATTATTTCTAACTGTGTCTTAGAACATATTCCTGATATTGAAAAGTCTTTAAAAGAAATCTATCGAGTTTTAAAACCGGGAGGATATTTTTTAACTTCGGTGATGTCTGATCAGTGGGAAAATAATTTATTTGGAACTAAGTTGTTTGGTAATGGATACATAAAATACATGAGAAAAACTCAGGAGCATCATAATTTATTTTCAAACCGTAAGTGGCAAATTTATTTTAAAAAAGCTGGGTTTAAAATCCAATCGATCAACGGTTATCTTTACAAAAAAAGCTCTTTCTATCTTGATCTATTTCATTATCTGTCAATCGGGTCACTGATTAGTTATAAACTTTTTGGTAAATGGATTTTATTCAATTTGTTTTTCTGGAATAAAATAAAAACAAAATTTATTAAGAATATAATCGTTGACGAAGATAATATTAATACGGCTTCAGCTTTATTTTTTGTTTTAAAAAAATGAAAATATTATCAGCTTTTATATACTATCTAAAATCTATTCCAACGCTAGTTTTTAATACGAATTTTTGGGTGATTCCTATTGTCTTAATAAAACAACCAATATTGTTAAAAACATCAAAAAAATTTAATTTTTATGTCAATAGTTTATTGAGTATTTGGACGGTTAAAGAAGTAGTTTTGGATTGTTGTTATGAAAGTTTTAATAAATTAAAAAAAGGAAACGTTGTAATCGATGTTGGAGCAAGTATCGGCGATTTTTCAATATTAGCCAGTAGAAAAGCCAGCAAAGTTTATGGTATAGAAATGAAAGAAGAATTAGTTAAACTATTCAAAAAAAATATCATTATTAACCAAGCCAAAAAAATAAAAATCATTAATCAACGGTTAATATCTCTTGATCGCTTATTTTATCAATATAAAATAAGCCGGTGTGATTTTCTAAAAATTGATTGCGAAGGCAGTGAGTATGAGATTTTTAAAAATACTTCTCCAGAAACGCTTAAAAAAATTAAATATATCACTTTTGAAATACATTTATTTGATAACAAAATGAAAAAAAATTATTTATGGCTTAAAAAATTTCTTTTAAAAAATAAGTTTATTCTAAAAGAATTAGACAATTCCGTTCACGATTATATTAAATTCCTATTTTGCAAAAAATAATCGGTCGTTTTTAAAGATTAAAACTTCCGGGTGATCGTAAACAGTAAAAGATTCATCAACCCAACTATTTGGTAACTGAAAAAATTTATAATAATAAGGTTTAAATTCTTTAATCTTTTTATAGCTCAATTTATCAACTAATAAATCTTTATAAAATTGACTCATTTGCGGATATTTTTCTGGAACTGTCATAATGCTCCCCCATCCCCGGTTAGAAGACAAAATATAATAATCAGCTTTTTCCAATGACATATTAATTTTTTTCCATTTTTCCGGATTATCAGGATCAAAGACCAGTAATTGTTCCCCGGAAAATTGTTTACCGTAATTATTGGCAACAGAAAGCGGCAGAGAATCATCCCATGATTCGCTAAGAATATAAGAGCCGCTGGGTAAATTTTTGTAAATCCATTCGGATGCTTCGACTCGAGAATTCTTATTAAAGTAGATTGAGGAAAACATAATCGGCCAAATTAACAAGATAATAGCAAGTATTAAGTAGAACGCATTAAGTATTTCTTTGTTTTTGAACTGTTTGGCAATCCACTCAAACAAACTGACTATTCCTATTCCTGCAAAAATTGCTAAAAAGGGATAGATAAAAACAAAATACCTCATCGCCTTGACAAACTGAACCGATTGGTAAAGAAAAAAAGCTAAAACCCAAAATATTATTATTAATAATTGACGTTTTTTATAAATTAGGATATTAAATATTCCAACTAATGCTAAAGCAAAATAAGGAATCCCTATTCCAAAAACAGTGAGATTGATTAATGAAAATATTACTGCCGGTTTATTTATCCATTGAACTGCCGGTGGGTACCAAATATCTTTACCTTCAAATGATTTTAATTGTTTAATATTTTCCACAAACTGAGTATTTAAGATTGGATTAAGAAAATATTACTGCCGGTTTATTTATCCATTGAACTGCCGGTGGGTACCAAATATCTTTACCTTCAAATGATTTTAATTGTTTAATATTTTCCACAAACTGAGTATTTAAAGTTGGATTAAAAAAATTAGCCGACTGAAATAAATAAGGGTCGGCAAAACGAAGAGTGAAATAATTTATGGCAAAATATATGAGAATAAAACCAGATGCTTTAATTAAAGACTGTCTTCGTACGAAGACAGTCTTTATTATAAAAAACAAGTTTAACGGTAAGATAAATAATGCCGTTATTTTACATGACAACGCCAAACCGAAAAAAACGCCAGACAAAAATAAATATCGTAGGGGCGGGGTCCTCCCGCCCGTCATTGAATACCGCAACGCAAAATAAAACGACCCGAACATAAAAAAATTCAAAAACGTATCAACGGTAAAAAAATGAGAAAGCTGGATCGGAAGAACGGAAATCGCATAAAAAAAGCCTGCCCAGTATTTAATTGAAGGTTTAAATCGCATTTTTTTCTCCAATAATTCAACTGTTTTTATTATGAAAAATATTATTAACAAATCAAAAAAAGCTGATAACTGTCGACCTAAAATTGTGAAGTTATTATAATTGTCTAAGTTAAGATTAACTGCTAAATATTTAGTTAAGATTAATGGAAATCGTCCATAAACAAAAAAGTTATAACCAATATTAGCTGGATTTAGAAGAGAAGTTTTTTGGTCAAAATATTGATTGATAGATGAAGGTATTTTCATCGCCTGTCCAACCATGGTTAAGAATCGCTCATCCGGATGAAGATGAAAGGTTTCATCCCAGTTTAAATTGTTGAAACGGAAAAAAAACGCCAACAAAATAATTGCCAGTCCAATTAAAAATCTTTTCATGAATCAAATTATTTTTTAAATATCTTCTTAAAAGGATTTAAGGATTTAATAAAATTTTTTTTCTCATTATCAATATAAAAACGTAAGATGTCTCTGGTGGTAATAATGCCTAAAGGACGCCTTTCTTTGTCAACAATAATGACACTGCCAATCTTTTTATTGATGATTAAGTTAATCGCCTCAATTAATAATTTTTCCTTTGATAAAGTTAAAACATAACTCTTGGCAAAATTTTTTACCCGATAGTTATAAAAGCTTATTTTGTCATCACTCCTTTCACCTCTGTGATTAGAATATTTTGGGCTAATCATTAATTGAATTAAATCGTAATAACTCAATACTCCCTTTAGTTTTCTTTCATGATTAATAACAACTAATTTGGAGATTTTTTTAGTTCTAAAAAGATGAATCGCTCCACTTATCATATCATCATCAAAAACCGTGATTAAACCCTGCCATCTTTTTTTGATTATTTCTTCTACTTTGACTTTGAAAATCGGCTGATCTTTAAAATAAGATAGTATTCTACGTGCAGAAATAATTCCTAAAAAATTTTCACTTTTGTCAAAAACCGGTAGGTAGTGAATTTTTGATTGAATAAAGAGCTCGCAAACTTTTGATAATGGATAGTTCAGATGAATTTTTGAAGTATGTGTCAGACAATGAGCAACTTTTGTATTTCCCGGAAGAGATGATTTAATCAGCGTAAAATATGGATTAATTACTCCTAAATATTTATCATTATCGTCAAAGACAAAGGCGGCGTCGTGTGAAGTTGATAGTTTACTTAAAACGTGGGAAAGATGATCTTCGGGTGAAACTTTTATAATATTATTTTCTTTTAAGATGTTCAGTAACCGCATAACATTGTTATAACACAAACTGACCCTGAAAGTAAATGACTTTTTTTGATCCATCTTTTAAGATTGCCTCAACAGTCTTTTCGTTGGTATTAATAACGTCACAGTGTTCAACCGATTCGTTAAATCCTAACTTTTCCCAATCCTTTTCGGTCATACTTTTAATATCACCGTTATAACAATCATGGTATGAAGTGCCCACGGCCAAATGACTGTTGCCATATTGGCCGCCAAAATTTTCATCATATAAAGTATTGGCCATAAACTTTGATATCTTGGAAAATCTTTTATCTGTTAAAGAAAACTCACCAATTTTGTCGGCATTCTTTTGGCCAATCATTTCTTTTAACAGATCTTCGTTTTGATCAGCCTGCGCTTTAATTACGACTCCATCTTTAAACTCTAAAGAGATATTCTTAATAAGATTACCGTAACGATAAAGAGGAAAATTAAAAAATATTTTTCCATTGACTCCTCGCCAGTCGGGTGAAGTAAAGATTTCAAACGAAGGAATGTTGGCTCCCCTGCCCCCCTGCCAGATTCTTTTTTCTCCCAACTTAATATAAAGATCGGTTTTGTCAGAAATCATATGATATTTTTCTACCGGCAGTTCGTTTAGTTTTCTCTTTAAATCATTAATCCGGATAAATGTCGACTCCCAGGTTTTTATCGGATTTTCTTGGGTCAAATAACAAGCCTTAATTATCTGTTCCCAAAATTTTTCCAATGATAAACCAGCCTCATGTGCCATCCCTTCGGTACCGTAAAGACATAAAGTCCAAGTTAATTTTCCCTGGTCCTCTTTTTCAAAAAGCCATTTCCGGAGCATCTGTTTTTCAGAGTTGGCAGTAATAATTTTTTTCGGGTCAATATTTTTTAAAAGAAACGGATCGGTCGGAGCAATCAAATAAATCCGGTGATCAATTGTATCAACTAAACTACGAGTATATTTTTTGGGGAAAAATTTCAGTTGATGATCCCGGGCGTTTTCAAACATCACTTTTTGGAAACTTTCCTCAATTCCTTTAACCATCGGATAAGCGCCTTTTTCTAAAATTCTCTTGTAAACAGCCAAGGCTAACGGTAAAGCCTCCGTGTCATATTGAAGATAGATTACTTGTTTTTCCTTAATTCCCTGTCCTTTTCCCAGTGCGAAGTCTACTAACACTTTAGCGTAGTTTTCGAGGATTTTTTTTGAAGGAATAAACATAGGAAATAAATTATACTACGAATTTATAAACATATGTCATCCCCTCGTAGGAGGGGATCCAGAACGTCTGGATTCCCGCCTTCGCGGGAATGACAGTACTATTCTTTCGGCAAAAAGTGGCGAAGGATATGCCCGGCGTCGCCAACGGCCCGATTGCCGATTAAATAATAGTTTGGACTTAAGTTCGAAGCAACACCAACGCTGTAAAAGACTGATTCTATTCCCATTTCCGTCAAAGCTTTTTTCATTAGTAAAACTCCCGCTTCGGTTAAACTAATCGAGCGATGATAAATCTTAGCCGGTTTTATTCCTAATTTTTCAGCTGCCAAAACAAAGGCGGCGCTGGATGCCCCGCTAGCTGGATTGACAAAATCGCTGATTAAAATCGGTTGATTATTTATCCGTTTTAATTGATTTTTGTTTCTCCATAAAACTGTCACCGATAAATTGGTCGTTAGCTCCCCTTTCAGATGAGTCCTCTTGGTGACAACACGGATTTCATTTTTAAGTATTGCATTTTTACTTTTCCCTAATGCTAATCTCGTCGTTACCAACCCGGCCCGCTCCAAGCTAATCGCCGATAAATTTTTTACCTGCCTGCCGGCAGGCAGGTCCTTGATCTTAAACTGTTTTTCGTGTTTTCGAAGTAATTTATAGCCTTCTTTAGCAAGAAGATAATATTCCTTTGCAACAGATTCGTCATGATAAAAACTGGCGTTATAAACAATTTTTTGGGCAATCTCGTTAATCTTGTCCATCAAATATTTAGCATTATCGTAATAATTTTCCAAAATAAAGATTTGATTTTTTTCTAAATTTTTCAAATTCCATTGACCAAACTGGCCATGATATTTGCCAATTATGTTTTTATACAAATCCTTGAATTTGACAATGTGGTCAACTTCATGATCACCAAAAAAATTAGCGGGATCTAAGAGAAGAGGCGTGACATCGATTTTATGACCATTCTTACCTGATTTAATAACGACTTTGTCAAAAATCATAATTTATTTAAATAACCAATAACCAAATTACAACCTGCCTGCCGGCAGGCAGGGAAACAAACAATATTCAATAATCAATTACCAATTAGACCAAACATTGTTTTTAATATTGATTATTGGTGATTGGTCATTGTTTGGAATACTTGGTTTATTGGTGATTGGTTATTTTTTAAGAGTTCTTAGAATTTTATTTATCTCATTTCTGAGCTTCATTGCTTCCTCTCTTGGATTTTTGGCAAAAATAATTCCCCGTGATGAATTGATTATTAGTCCTTGTTTTTTAGAATTTAATCCGGCTTTAAGAGTCGTCTCAAGATCGCCTCCCTGAGCTCCAATCCCTGGAACAAGAATCGTCATATCTCCCACAATTTTTCTTACCTCTTGCAATTCATCAGGATAAGTGGCCCCAACTACTAACATGCAGTTTTTGTTCTTATTCCAACTATTGACTACCTTTTCGGCAACAAATTGATATAAGGGTCTTACCATCTTTGCTCGATCGTACAGAGATGGTATCGAAACTTGAAGGTTTTGGAATTCATCACTGCCTGGATTGGAAGTTTTACATAAAACAATAATTCCTTTATCTTTGCAGTTTAAAAATGGTCTTATAGCCTCTTTCCCAAGATAGGGATGGACGGTGACGGCGTCGGCCCCAAAATATGTGAAAATAAATTGAACATAACCATTATTTGTATTGCCAATATCCCCCCGCTTGGCATCGATGATAATCGGGATTTCTGGATATTTTTTGATGAGATAGTCGCAGGTATCTTTTAATGCTTTAATACCTTCATGTCCTATAGCTTCATAGAAGGCCGTGTTCAACTTGTAAGAACAAACTAGGTCATGGGTGGCTTCGATGATGGACTTATTGAACGAAAACTGGTTCTGATCCAACCCCACACAAACAAGGGATTTGTTTTTCTTAACAATTGTATTCAGTTTTTCTTGAAAGGTCATGGGTTAAATCGCACTACATTATAATGTTATAATGTAGTGAATTAATAATATATTACTTCTTATTTTTTGCCTCTAAGTATTTTTTTCCGTGGCCAACGTCGGTGTTGATCGGAACATTTTTTTTGCACAAAGGACAAACTGCTTCATCAAAGGCTGAAGCTTTAAGCACTCCCAAAGCGCTGAATGGTCCTCCAACGACTTTCGAGGTCACGTGTTCCGGGTCTCGATTAACCATCACACAAACGGCTACCACTTTGCCACCAGCCGCTTTAACGCTGTCAACCACTTTTCTCACCGACCCGCCGGTTGTAGTCAAATCTTCAATTACCAAAACATTTTTTCCTTTGACTAATTTATCGTAACCTCGTGTAAAAACCTGATTTTTTTCCGGTGTTTTTTCTGTATAAACTCCCAAGACTTCTTTGCCTTTTAATTTTGACAAATGATAAGCGGTCCACTGGGATAAAATAATTCCGCCTAAAGCTGGCCCGGCCACGACGTCAATATCCATATCTTTGAATTTTTCCGCGAATAACTCCCCTATTCTTGAGGTTTCTGCAGTATGAGGATAAACGGCATCTTTGTTAACATAGACGCTTCCATGTTTTCCGGAAGTATAAACAAAATGAGAATTGGTGATAACGGCTCCGACTTTTTTGAGAATACTAATTACATCATCCATAATTATTTCAAAACTAATAATTTTTCCAACTCTGTCTCTGTTAATAATTTTTTCTTTAAAATAATTTCTCTCATTGTTCTTCCCGTTTTGACGGACTCTTTGACGATCTTGGAAACAGCGTCGTAACCCAAGCGCGGTGTCAGTAAAGTCGAATAGGCGGTTGATTTTTCAAGATGCTCAAGACATCTTTCCCGATTAACAATAATATTTTTGATACCGCGATCAGCAAATAACTTCAGGGCTGTCTCAACTATTTTTAAAATCACAATCAATGAATCGGCGATGACAGGTAGCATTATTCCCAGTTCCAAGTGGCTGTTTTCGGCCGCTTGATGAATGCTCAAATTTTTGCCGGAAATAATATAATAAGTCTGGTTCATGGTTTCGGCAATGACCGGATTGACTTTACCCGGCATGATTGACGAGCCAGGTTGAAGTTCTTTAAAGGAAATTTCTCCAATCCCCCCTTTTGGCCCGCTGCTCATAAATCGGAAATCAACGGCCATTTTTGAAATATCCAAACAGAGAATATTGACAGCGCTGCTCAAAAAACAAAAGTCCGTATCACTCGAAGTCTGGGACATCATATTATCCGCAGGTGTTAGTTTGTTTATGCCGGTGACTTGACGTATTTCTTTATAAAATTCAGTAATATATTTTTCGGGAGCATTGATCTTATTTCCAATCGCCGTTCCGCCCATACTCAGTTCATAAAAATATTCCAAACTATCCCCTATCCTTTTCCTATCTCTTATCAGTATGTCTCTGTATGACGCAAATTCTGCACCTAGCGTTGTTGGCATGGCATCCTGAATATGAGTCCGGGCTAACTTTCTGACATCTTGATATTCTTTGGATTTTTCGTCAAAAACAGAAATTAAATAATCAAGATTTTTTAATAATTTTTCGGTTAGTTTTATCGAAGCGATTTTTAAAGCTGACGGATTGACGTCGTTGGTCGACTGGCTGGCATTGACATGATCGTTTGGATGAGCATTGGCTAAAGTGCCGATGACTTCATTGACGTTCATGTTGACCGAAGTCCCGGCTCCCCCGTGATGAGCGGAGACAACAAACTGGTCATCATACTTGCCTTTTAAAATTTCATCACAGGCAGAAATAATTTTATCGGCTAATTTTTTATCAAGTTTTCCGGCTTTGAAATTAGCGACGGCGGCCGCTTTTTTTATCATGACCATCGCATAGATAAACTCCAACATCACCCGATGATAATTAAAAGGAAAGTTTTCCAGTGAAGCCTTGGTTTGTGGTCCGTAAAGAATATTATTTTTCATAATGAATTTTTAATTTCCTGCGCTAAATACGGATTCCACATCGAACCGGTCGCGCTCATTACAGCATCGGCCCCGGCTTCTCTATATTTTTTATAATCATTTACATTCATTACTCCACCTACTCCGATTATTTTGTAACTTAATTTCATTTTTTTTCGAAGGTCAGACAGTCTCTTTACCATATCAAGTCCTGCCCACCTGATGACCGTTCCGCAAACACCTGACTTTAATCTCATCGGACTTCCCGGTAGTGCTTGATTTCCTTTTTTGTCAACGACCGGAGCGGAAATGGTGTTAATCGCCGAAACAGCTTGGGCATATTTATCAACAATTTCTGCAAATTTTTTTAATTCTTCGTCTTTTTCAAAATAACCGGTTTTAACAATCAAGGGTATTCTGCCGATTACTTTTCGTATTGCTTTTAAAGCTTTTTCTGTTACTCCCAAGTTATAACAAACCAATCCTTCATTTCCTATATTCGGACAAGACAAATTTACTTCTAATATTTTTGCACCGGTTTGAAGAGCATATTTTGCCGAAATGGCAAAATCTTCCACAAATTCTTTTTCTGTTTGATTTTTTTTGACCGTACCCATAAAACTTAAAACCATAATTTGGCCATTACCCGCATAAGAAATTGCTTTCTTCGCATCTTTTTGCCAATCTTTTGGTGACTTGGATGGAACCCCAAAAGAATTAGTGATTGAAAGCGGCTCACTATATTTTGTGCTCGTTGTAATTGGTTTTTGGGCTCGTTTTAATGTTAAATCACCTTTTAAGTCAACCTTAAGGACGTTGGGAAATGGATGACAAGGAAAAACATCACTTCTGACAGTTTTATAGACAACTAAATCAAATCCTTTATCTATCGCACCTTTAACAAACCTACTGTTAAGAACCGGTCCGGCCGGAATTCCAAAAGGCAGATAAACTTTTTGTCCCAAAAATTTGTATTGAGGTTCTCCCTTGTCCTTATAAATTTTTTTATCAATAAAAGCACCGAAGGGTCCTTTCTCGAAATTTTCTTCATAACTTTTTTTAGGATCATAATATGGTGTATGTAACATAAAAATATAAAATTTATAATGCTGGTTTGATAACTTTCCCAAATCCCGGTTTAACTAATAATTTTCCATTTTCAAAAACCATTTTACCTCTAATAAAAACTCGTATTATTTTTCCTTTTACTTTCCAACCGTTAAACGGTGACCATCCGCACTTAGTTTTTAAATTTTTATTATTAATGATGTACTTTTCTTTTTCGTCAACTTCAATCCAAGTATTATTGTCTGTCTTAATATTAAAGATTTTTTTTGGATTTTCAAAACATAATTCGATTAATCGATTAATCGATAATTTTTTTTCAGAAACGGCAGTCAGTAAAAGTGGTAAAGTTGTTTCCAGTCCCGGAACTCCAAATGGAGGTTTTTCGCCAGCTGGCGGATGATTTTTTTCTTCGATTGTATGGGGGGCATGATCCGACTCAATTACATCAATCCAGTTGAGATTCTCCCACAAAAATTCTTTGTATCCTTTTTCTATCTCAGGTTTCATCAATCCAAAGGGACCCAATTTGTCAGCATCATTCCAAGAAAGAAACAAATGATGAGGTGTAACACCACAGGTAATTGATAATCCTTTTTTTTTTGCTTTTATAATTGTTTTTAACTCAAATTTAGTTGAGACATGACATATATGAATTTTTTTTTGATATTTTTCAGCTTGTTGAATGACCTTTCCGATCATATCTGATTCTGCATGAACAAGAATTGGCTTACTGCTTTTCCAAAAAGTAAAAATCCTTTTTAATTTTTCCTCATCTATAATAAAATTGCCGGTGGTTTTATTTAAATATAGTTTTAGTCCAAAAATATATGGCTCCATTTTCACTAACTTTTCCAAATTTTCACCCAAACTTCCAGCATAAAAACCAACATCACAAACAATTTTTTGGCTGGCAATTTTTTGTTTTTCTTCCAATGTCTTAATTGAGGTAATTGGAATCTTGTTATTCGGCATATCTAAAATTGTTATAAAACCACCAGCTAAAGCAGACGAAGTTCCGGTAAAAAAATCTTCTTTATAAGTCTGTCCCGGATCGCGAAGATGAACATGAACATCAATTAAGCCAGGTAATTTAATCATAAATACTCATCCCAACTTTTAATCTTCAAATCTTTAATTTTATATCACCCTTCTGATTTCCTGTACCAATGTTTTTTTGAAATTTTTGATGATCGCCCAGTGATTTTTTGGAAGAAACATTTTTAGTTCTTTTGCAAAATCAATATTTTGTTTACTAAGTAAGTCAATAACTTTATTTAAAACGTTTTTTTTATTAGGAATCAGAAGATTTGCTCTCAAAATATAATACAGATCATAAAAATCCCTGGCTTTTTGCCTGTCAAGTAAAGCGTGGATTTTTCCTGCAATTAATGTTCCCTGAGTAAATGCCATAATGGTATAGGGCGGTATAAGTTCATTCGCAATCGATACGACTTCACTTAAATTTTTTTCTTTTCTCTGGGAAATTTCAAGTTGAATATCTATCTCACGACTATATAATAAAAAATTAATAATCGCCAGATACCCACCCGTCGTCCTTTTTGACTCTTTTATGTCAATTACAATTCCTTCTCTTTCAATCTCCCTGGTTGTCTCGATAACAATATCTTCGATTTTGTTTATTGTTGTTTCGGTCGAGCTAAAATCTAAGTCTTCCGAAAATCGTGGACTTTTATAAATAATTCGTAAAGCCGTCCCACCCTTAAAATAAATTTTGTTCGATTCCGGATGGTGATAAAAATAGGAAAGAAAAAGGTGTTGAATGTATTCTCGGCGAACATTTAGTTCGCTTGTCTGCCATTTTATGGATAAATCTTTAATGAATTGATTGGAAATCATATAAAAGCTTCGATTAAATTATTTAATTTTTTATTTTTGAATAAAGCTGCATAAAAAATTATTTTTTCTTTATCAAAACCTTTTGTCTCTAATCGATCATTTTCTGGGCTTTTTTTCAACGATACAAAATATAAATAATCAACCAAGGCTTTTTCTTTCTCTGCGATTAAGAAAGACTTATTTTCAACTTTTTTTAAAAAATAACCCGTAAACGCTTCCTTTTTAATTGTTTTATAAGAATATGCTATTCCTGAGACATCGAAGAGCCGGGTCGGTTTTGTAGTTGCCGAAGTAATCGTATATACCATCTCCGGAATCAAATTATAATAAGCCAATGCATATTCGAAGGAAATATATGACGGTTTATAGATGGCATTGGCTATTTCTTCTTCCGACGGTTGATCGGTTTTTAACATATATATTCCCCGCTTTAACCTTGAAAGAAAGCCTTCTTTTACTTGTGTCTCTAAAAAATATTTTGTTGAATGATGTGAAGTTTGAAATATGCGTGTAAATTCTTGCCCAGTAAAAACACGAAGATTGCGTTTGAGTAACTCTTCACGTATTTGTATTGGTTTCAGTAAAGTATACATATTTGTACTTAACTGAAATGATTATAATATTAAATTACTTATTTGTCAAGACCTTATAAATACTCATCCCAACTCTTAATTTTCAAATCTTTTATTTTATATCTATCCAAAGCATTAACAAAAAATCTGGCCGAATTTAAGTCAGTGAAAAGCGGAATATTGTTGTCAATTGCCGCCCTTCTGATTAAATATCCGTCGGTGATCACTCTTTTAAACGAACTATCATTATTATAATCTTCGCTCAAATTAATCACCAAAGAAACTTGTTTTGATTTAATAATATTAACGACGCTGGGATTTTTGTTTTCATAGACTTTATAAACCAGACTGGTCCGAACACCTTTAGTTTTTAAAAATTTATGAGTACCTAAAGTAGCAGATAATTTAAAGCCTAAATTTTTTAAACGCCAGATCGATTCGGCAAAACGCAGTTTGAATTCGGTTCCGCCGATTGTTACTAAGGCGGTTTTATTTTTTAAAGACAGACCAGTTGACAATAAAGCTTTCAAATAAGCTTCTTCCGCCGTCTCGCCAAAACAGGCTACTTCCCCGGTTGAACCCATTTCAACCCCGAGAGCCGGATCGGCGCCTTCCATTCTGGCAAAGGAAAATTGTGGCGCTTTAACGGCTACATAATTTGGATATTTAATTTTATACTCCTTACTTTTTCCAAAAAAACTGTCAACAATGACTTCGGCAAAATTGACTCCGGTTACTTTGGAAATGAAAGGAAATGTCCGAGAGGCCCGTAAATTCATCTCAATTACGTAGACTTCATTATCCTTGACCATAAACTGAATATTAAACGGGCCGGTTATATTTAAAGAGGCACTTAATTTATTGGCAATCTCAACCATCCGAGTACCGCTGAAAAATCGTACCCGCTCGGCCGGATAGACGATAGTTGCGTCTCCAGAATGAACACCTGCGTGTTCGATGTGATTGGAAATGGCAAAAACTTTTACTTTACCTTTTTCAGCGACCCCATCAAATTCTATTTCACGGGCATTAACCATGTATTTTGAAATGGTCACCGGATGCTTTTTATTAATATTAGTCGCTTTTTCAATAAAATGCTTTAATTCTATCGGGTTATAGCAAAGGTTCATAGCCGCTCCGGACAGTACGTAAGACGGCCTGACTAAAATCGGATAACCAACTTGCTTAGAAAACTTTAGAGCGACTTCCATATCAGTAAAACTATTCCAAATCGGTTGCTTGATCTTTAGATCATCTAAAAGTTGGGAAAATTTCTTTCTATCTTCAGCCCGATCAATATCAATGGCTGAAGTTCCTAAAATTTTTATTCCATATTGATCAATTTTTTTAGCAATATTATTAGGAGTCTGTCCTCCAACCGAAACAACGACTGATGAAGACTTTTCAAACTCATAAATATCAGCCACCCGTTCAAAGCTTAACTCCTCAAAATAAAGTCGGTCGGAGATATCGTAGTCAGTTGAAACGGTTTCCGGATTACAGTTAATAATGATTGACTTCTTTCCATATTTTTTTAAGAATAGAGAGCTATTGACGCAGGTCCAGTCAAACTCGACTGATGAGCCGATCCGGTACGGCCCAGAGCCCAAAACCATCACTCCTTTCTCCCCAATCGGACTGACATCATGATGACTTCCGTTATAGGTAGTGTACAAATAATTTGTTCTGGCGGGAAATTCTCCGGCCAAGGTATCGATCTGAAAAACTGAAGGAACTATTTTGTGCTTTTTCCTGATTTCCCTAACCTCTAATTCTCTAATCCCTAATCCCTGTGCTATATTCTTATCCGAAAAACCTAATTGTTTTAAATGCAATAATTGTTCGGGCGATTCACGAATCGCCCCTACAGAAACCAATTCACGTTCTGCCTCAACGATTGCCTTTAACCGATATAAAAACCATGGGTCAATTCCGCTTAATTCATAAATCTTTTCAATAGAAACACCTAATTTCAAGGCTTTAGCAATAAAAAATATTCTTTTTGAGTTAGCCTGCTTAATATTGGCCAAAACTTCCTCTTCGGTCAGATCAAAATTATTATCAGTTACCCCTTGAACCCCAATATCAAGCATCCGGACGCCTTTTTGAATTGCCTCTTCAAAGGTCCGACCAATGGCCATAATCTCACCAACCGACTTCATTGAGCTGCCGATTTTTTCCGTTGTTCCTTTAAATTTATCCATATCCCAGCGGGGAATTTTGACTACAATGTAGTCCAGAGCCGGCTCAAAAAACGATTGGGTAACTTGGGTGACCTGATTTTTTATTTCCATCAGGCTTTTTCCTAAAATCAATTTGGCGGCCACATAAGCCAAAGGATAACCGGTCGCTTTGGAAGCCAGGGCAGAAGAGCGGGATAAGCGGGCGTTGACTTCGATTACGTAATATTCAATCGGAGACGACGGGTGTCGAGACTTCAGGGTTCCTGGCGGCGTGGAGGCGACCTTTTGGGAGCCGAACTCCGACGGGAAAGAAGGCGAGACAGGCCCCGTCGTTGGACTTGGATTTAATGCAAATTGTACATTACATTCGCCCACAATCCCCAAACTTCTAACAATTTTAATTGAAAGTTCCCGTAGATAATGATATTCAAAATTATTCAATGTCTGACTCGGGGCCACCACAATTGACTCGCCGGTATGGACGCCGAGCGGGTCCATATTTTCCATGTTGCAAACAGTCACGCAGTTATCGTATTGATCTCGAACTACCTCATACTCGATTTCTTTATAATGATGTAAGTATTTTTCAACTAGTATCTGTGGAGAAAAAGCTAAAGCTTCCTTTGCTAATGAAATAAATTCTTCTTTATTTTTGACCATACCTGATTTTTGTCCGCCCAAGGAAAAACCGGCCCGGATCATGACCGGATAGCCAATTTCTTCGGCTCTTTTTAGGCCAGCTTCAACAGAAGTTACCGCAAAACTTTTTGGCGTAGCCACTTTAATTTTATGAAGATGGTTGGCAAACTTTTCCCGGTCTTCAGTCAGGATAATTGAAGACACCGGTGTTCCCAAAACTTGAACACGATATTTACGCAAAACTCCTTTTTTGTAAAGATCTATTCCGCAGTTTAAGGCTGTCTGGCCGCCGAAGGACAAAACAATTGCGTTAGGTTTTTCTTTTTTAATTACTTCGGTGACAAAGTCAACTGTGACCGGCAAAAAATAAACTTTGTCAGCTAGTTCTCTTGAAGTCTGAATTGTGGCAATATTTGGGTTAATTAAAACGGTTTCTATTCCCTCTTCACGAAAAGCCTTAATTGCCTGGCTCCCTGAATAGTCAAACTCACCGGCCTGGCCGATTTTGAGTGCTCCTGAACCCAAAATAAGAATTTTTTTCATATGTTTTAGGGACTAGACCATTAGGGACTAGGGTTTAGGAATACATTAGGGAACTTATAAGTTTATTTAACATTTTCATTATTTCCTCTAAAAGTATATTTAATTCATCATATTCTTTTTGAGTTAAATATTTAATATTAAAAGCTATTATTAATTGAGTCTCTAATTCTGCACCTGATCCGAATGAAATCTTTAAAAATTGAATATATTCTTTATGACCTCTGCTATGTCCTTCGGCGATATTTGATGGTATTGATACTGATGATCTTCTTATCTGAGAAGTTATTCCATACATCTCTGATTTTGGAAAATTATTTGTTATTTTATAAACTTCTGTACAAAGTACAACAGATTTCTGCCAGACTATCAATTCTTTATATGATTTCATATTTGTTTTCCTAATCCCTAATTGTCTAACCCCTAGTCCCTAAACCCTACTCAAGAACTCATCAAAAATCCACCCCGTATCCACTGGCCCCGGACAGGCCTCCGGATGAAACTGGACTGACATAAACGGATATTTTTTGTGGATAATGCCTTCATTAGTATTGTCATTAGCATTTATAAACCAGGAAGAAAATCCTTCAGGAATTTTGCCAATGGCAAAACCATGATTTTGGGTTGTCAAGAAACATTGTTTTGTTCCGACCATAATACAAGGTTGATTTTGTCCGCGATGACCAAACTTCATTTTATAAGTATCACCACCTGCGGCTAGCGCTAATATTTGATTTCCCAGACAAATTCCGAGCAACGGGATTTTTTTTGCTAAAACTTTTTTTACGGTTTCGATTGTCACGTCACACATTTTCGGATCACCCGGGCCGTTGGAAACAACCACCCCGTCAATCTTTTCTTTCAATGAAAAAATGTTAAAGTCCCAAGGGACGGTAATTACTTGGATACCTCGATTTAACAGACTGCTTGTTATGTTTCTTTTCACTCCGCAATCTATTAAAACAACTGACTTAATAATTTTTTTATTATCTTGTGGACGTACGTCGATAAGATAATTTTCATAAATAATTTTCTTTATTGAAACTAAATCTACGAGATTCTTTTTGTTTGGATCATCAAAATTCATACTGAGCGAAGTCGAAGTACTAAAGATGATTTTTGCCAACTGCGCTCCTCCGTCTCTTAATTTTTGCGTTAGATAACGGGTATCTTTAATTTCAAGAGCTGGCACTTTTTCTTCTTTTAACCACGAAGGTAAAGTCATCTGACTTTGAAAGTGGGAAGGCGTATCAATATATTGAGAAACGATTAGGCCGGAAATATGAATTCTGTCAGATTCCCAAAAAAATTTTTCGGGAACACCATAAGAGCCGATGATTGGATAGGTTGAAACAAGGATCTGCCCTTCATAAGAGGGATCTGTAAGGGACTCTGGATAACCTACCATACCGGTTGAGAAAACGAGCTCACCGGAACGAGGTTGTTCATAGCCAAAACTTTGCCCGTCAAAAATTTCTCCGTCTTTCAAGATTAGTTTTGCGTTCATAAATTTAATTCATATTTGAGGGATTAGACAGTTAGACGATTAGGGATTAGAGCGTTTTGCTTGGTCCCTAATCCCTAGCCCCTAATTGTCTAGTCCCTAGTCAATATTAACTTTAGCAACGCCATCCTTACATACATGCCATTTTTTGCTTCCGTTGTCAGATAAACGGCCCGCGGATCAGTATCAACTGCCGTTTCAATTTCCCCCACCCGAGGCAAAGGGTGCATGATTAAAGTATTCTTTCCGGCTTTTTTCTCCACTAATTTTTTTGTCAAAATAAAGCTTAGTTTTAATTTTTCATATTCTTGCTTATCAGTAAACCGTTCTTTTTGAACACGCGTCCAGTACCAGAAGTGACAGTCGGCCGGAATCTCCTCAAACGACTTTATTTCAATTAATTTTATCTTTCTTCTCTTTGCTTCATCTAAATCTTTTTTGCTTAAACGCAACTGTTTTGGCGATAAAAGATAAAGCGTATTGTTTGGAAAAATTGAAAGTCCTTTAATGATGGAATGAACAGTCCGACCGTTCAAGAGATCGCCAACCATTAAACCTTTTATGTTATCGAGGTGTTTATGTTTCTCAAAAACCGTGAATATATCAAGAAGGGCTTGAGTTGGATGTTCTCCGATTCCATCACCGGCATTTATAATAGGAATATTAGCTACTTGAGCAACTTTTTCTGCGGTCCCGACTTGCGGATGACGAATAACAATTGCATCAGAATACTGCTCAATCATTTTTGTTGTGTCTTCAATAGTTTCGCCTTTAACAACTGAAGAGGTTTGCAGAGGATTCTGGTATTCGATTGTTTGACCTCCTAATCTTTTGACTGCGGAGGCATTGGAACTGAAAGTTCTTGTTGACGGTTCAAAAAATAGAAGAGCAATGATCTTTCCTGAGAGAATTTTTAACAATTTTTTTGTCGGGGTTTTTTTGATTTTTGTGACTTGACGAAACAGTAGTTCTATCGATTTTTGATCAAACTGATCAAGGGAAACAACGTCTTTCAAAAAAAAATCCCCTGCAATGGGGATTAGCCTCTTTTTTTTCTTAATAATAATCTCAGAGTTTTTCATAGTCTCTGAGAATTATATTTTATACGATTTATAAAAAAAAGCAAGGGGAAAAAATTGTTTTGACATTAGCTTACCTGATAACTATAATTAATTTCGTATTGGTCGACAGAAAAAGGATCTTCTTTTTAGATAATTTTCCTGTAAACCAGCATGATTAATTCAAGTTAGAGTTAATTTTGGCTGGTTTTTTTGAATATATGACTAAAGGACAAATTGAAGACATTCTCACTAAAAAAGCTATTAAATTTTATTTTGAAACATTAGGCGTTGGCCCTACGAATGCTAAAACTTATATTATTGAAGACATGATAATTGTTCGTCTGAAAGGTAATCTCCTTCCTATTGAAAAAAAACTACTTCAAGGTGTTAATGGAGTTGAAATGGTAAAAAACATCCGTCAAAATCTTCACGAATTGACTATTGACGAAACTACAAAGATTATTAAAGAAGTTACCAATCAAAACGTGGTAAGCGCCCATCGAGACATTAGTACAAAAACTGGAGAAATCGTTAACGTTTTTATTTTAGATAAAAACTATCAAAAAAATTTAGAATTAAAAATCACATAAGGTCGCTTAGAAATCTGTCGAAACAGCTTACATAATCAATTGATGGAGGTTGGTTAAACAGAGGTCTTTCCAAAAAATTAATTTTATATGGAAAGACGACTCTGGCATATTTTTGGAATTTTTTTATTAATATCAAACACGATGGGAATCCTTGTTCTTCTTGAAATAATTATTTTTAAATTCCCATATTTGACATTGTTTATTATCATTACATCAGCCTCTATATATCTTAATATGAAATTGTTTCGCCTCCGCCAATGATATAATAATATACATCATTGGGTGAGTGCTGGAATGGCATACAGGCTAGTCTCAAAAACTAGTGGATTCACTTCCATGAGGGTTCGACTCCCTCCTCACCCACTTATATCTGCTCGACGTCGTGCGGCATTGATTCAATTAAAGAACTCTGGGTGATCTGGATAAATTCTGCCTTTTCCCAAGTTTCGACGATATTTTTTGCTCCGCAGTAGGAAAAACCAGAACGAACTCCACCGAGCATCTGTCTAATGAAATCAGCCACATTGCCCCGGTAAGGGACAACCGCCTCAACCCCTTCAGCCGCATATTCTTTCAAATCTTTTTTCACTTTTATATCATTTTTCTGGCGATCATGATTGGCCATGAATGACGCCATTCCTCGTGTTAATTTATACTTTTTATTT
>Ga0209211_10003307_pt1 | contig 26485 bp, 31 predicted proteins | sample RifGroA2_FD_183992 | JGI IMG/M metagenome (GOLD analysis project Ga0209211, IMG submission 183992) | Groundwater microbial communities from Rifle, Colorado, USA - Groundwater A2 (SPAdes) (version 2) | ecosystem: Environmental > Aquatic > Deep subsurface > Groundwater | place: Rifle, Colorado...
GCGATGGTTTTGGCTCCGGTTTCCAAGACCTGATTGACGACATATGAACCGTTTCCCTGGACCGGCCCTTCCCGGCCGTCGGGGTTGACGCTGACTTTACTGCCGCCTCCGGGCTTGAGCGGAGCGGCGCCGCCCCCCGGATAAATACATTTAGCTCCGGCGTATCCGGCCCGCCCGGTGGGATCGTCGTACACCGTCCCGCTGACCTCTATTCTGGGAATCGGGGTCGGCGTCGGGGTCAGAGTTGGCAGCGGCGTCGGGGTCGCCGTCGGCGTCGGACACGGGTACGGCCAGCAGGAAGGAGGTGGGGCATCCGACCAACAGCAGCCGCCGCAATTGGTATGCCACTCAATCCAATAACACGCCTGTCCGTTACAAAAGTTACATTCTGAATCAGCCGCTGTTTTTTGATCTACCCACACATAATGATTTTCGTCAGCCAGTTGTTGGCACCCCCCTATCGAAGAAACCCCACACTCATGATGGCCAAAATTGCGGGTACAATTGGCAGGACAACTTTGAGCAAAAACACGCTTTCGTCCACCAAAAAGAAAAACACCAAAAAGAAAAACACTAAAAAACACCAAAAAAATATAAATTTTCTTACTCTGTAATAGTTTCATTGCTTGCTCCGATAAACATAAAGCTCACCGTTACCCATCAAACTCAATTGAATAAAATCCCCGGGACGAATGTCGTCAAAGGACAATTGCGAATCAATTTTTGTTATATCTCCCTGCACAGAATTTATCAAGGCAACAGCGTCTTGACCCGCAAATAAAAACGTCGTGTCCGTTGGCACTGCGACGCTATACGATGAATTACTCTCTCTAGGCCAAGATATTTGAACCGACCTGGTAGCTGGATCCAAACTCCGTACATACCCCCTGTAGCCAACCATTGTATTCTTCCCCTCCAGGTTTCGGAAAAGATTTACACCCCTACTTTCATATCGAGGTGGGTTACGAGAGCCTATTGGTGGAGCACTCGGCTTCCCATCCCTATCAAGATAAAATACATTATAGTAGACTAAAACAGCAGATAATATTACCGATAGCAGTCCGACAGAAAAAAGCACCACATAAAATATTGGCAGGCGCATCCTAACTCCAATATAACATATTTTCTTCTTTTGTTGAAATTGAAAGGGTTCTCTAGTGAAGAAGCAGAATACTATCTCCACCAAGCAGCGGGCTTGACCCAAGATTCCGAAGGATTGGCCATCTGCCCCGAAGGATCGAACGGATTTTGAAACGCCACTGCAGAAGCAGTTTTAGCTTGTTCAGGAACCTCACCCAGCTTAGATTTTCCGAGAAATTTCCAAGACCGATAGAGCGTTGTTCCGTGAACTCTCCGGGGGGCTTGGTGAAAGTCATCGATCCAACCATCAGTTTTTTCATCAAAATTCGGCCACCGTACATTCCATGCGGGAGCGTACCAATAGACTTTAGGGTCACCTTGCGAAGTCCCCCAAACCAATCGTTTTCCTTCTACGGGAAGAGCATTGATCCTTAAAGGACTTTTATATGCCAGTTCCCAGCTGAAAAAATCCGGTTGTACATTCTGAAGTCTTAAGAGTACATCTTTTTCAGTGATGGAAATTTTTTCTGCACGTTTTCTTTGAGCCCACGGGAACAACTTGGCCATGAGGTCAGGAAATTGCCTCACAAGATACCACTCGATAGTGTCTCTGTAGTAGAAGCTTTCACCCGCCCTGAACCCGGACCCACTCAAAAACCCCTTATCTGATTCCATTGTCAATCCGAAACCGCTTAATCTGCGTATGAGTTCATGTGTATCAAACGGGGGTATTTCTAAATCTCCAAAAAAGAGGTGTAACATCTCGTGTCGAATTAATTCCTCGGTATAGTCTAGATATTTCATTTTTCCGAAGCCAGGCTTTTCTTTCTCCCAATACTGGAAAGCCGGATCGGAAAACTTCGTTAAAAGATAGATACTAAATAACCCGTTTGACCCGCAGCTCGTGGACACTTTGACTATTCCTTCCTCTTCCGCTCGAAAATTGCTCGAACAGACGACAGCATCAGAAAAGGCTACCATTCCTGACGCACTCAATCCTAACATGACATCCGTTTCTCCCCGTGATGGACGTACTATTCGAAAAAATCCAGCATTATTTGCACCGCCCATTCCAAGCAGTACTGGAAGTTGCAGGGATGCATCTCTTGCAAATTCATTAAAAGCTTGAAGCTCCCAGTTTTCAAAATCATCTTTTGGAGCGACTTCTAGATTAGGAACGGCTCTCGCAATTACCGGCTGAAAAGGTGCAAGATCGCCGAAGGATCTGACTTCTCTGTTATTTCCAACCGAAAGAGTTTTTGGAACTACGATCGCTTCATCAGACCTAAGTGTGCGGGGATCTCTAATTCCGTTCATGGTCATCACGTATTTGGGTTGTATATCACTTCCATGAACCAATCCACCAATGGTATCACCCGGATTGATACGTATTAATTTCAGATCTGATGGTACATCAAACTGGGTAAATTCTGGTGGAATTGTTGCTGGTGTGGCTTCCAATCTATCTAAACCAATTTTTAGTCCTGCTTTATCAGCGACCGCTCCCAAACCTGCAATTAAGCATAATCGTAGAAATGCTCGTCTTGAAAGCGAAGACTCTGTGGAAAACTCCGGTTTAACATCTTCGTTTAAATTATCAGGAGTATACCGTGAGACTCCATAAGGTAGCCCTTGTAATTCTCGTTTTTCGAGATTAATCGAGGTCATATATTTAACCTATAGTATCAAATTTGTGGCTGGGTGTCAATCCTTCGTCAAGCTTTGGATGCCCTGCAATTTTCAGCTTATCTTTGAAGTCGGGTAATACTCGATCAATCCAATGTTCTCGCGCCCAACCTCCGGCTCCGAGAAACAAAACGCGTTTCCTAACTTGTTTCTTGGGACTACTCTCTGTCATGTTTTAAATTTTACCAAATCATACCCGAAAATATAAATATGTACAGACTGTGTAAGAAGCCCGCGTGCTCTCTTCGCGAATAATCCCCTGTCAGGTTTATTCCCCATTCTTCCTGCTTTCTTTACCATATATACTATTTATATATAGTATGTTTGAGCAGGAAAACTGCCTCATATTATATCACTTTTGCCCTGTCAGGCGATGTGTAAGGGAGATGTAAGGTAACTACTCACTCTTCTGACATAAAGTTGAAAGTTCGTGCTTAACGAACTGTAAAGTATCTGATACTTTACAGTTTTAGCGTGCCTAAACCGCAAAATTTCTTCCTAAAGAGTGAGCAGTTACGATGTAAGAAAAATTACAACAAAACTGCCGTGATTTGGTAACATTAACCACGCGTGAATAGTCCATTTTTCGGTTTGCCGAAACTCCACTTCAGGCCAATTTTTGATTGAGTGAGACTAGTTTTAATCAGTTTATAGATATACCGGTGTACAATAGCTCATCAAATTGAGCAAAATGAGACACCGGGAAGCCGAACCACTATTTCGACAATTAGCAACGGCTTGTCCTCGCACCAACGTGCTAATTGAGCAACCCGAACAGGGCGGCTTTGATATTCTTTGGATAAACAATCTTGGTAAGTTGCGATTACAACATTTTATAGCCCATGATGGGATACCCTTCATTTCTGAGCAGGCTGCTCCCCGTTTGTTCGAACAGAATGGCCGGTTAGTTAAACAGCCAGACTATACGTTGTTACACATTGCTGACGACCAAGGACGAATATGGATTATTGAGGCTCTTTCACTTATTACTGATGGTCAAGAAATTTGCTTCAACTTGGTTAAAGATGGGAATGCAATCCGATTTATCTACGGATACTGCACTGAAACCGGTAAACAAGAAATTCAACGCGTTTCACTAGAAATGGATGCCCGACAAAAAAACCGATTTTTACGCGATAACTTCGTCGCTCGTTATCAATACAGAAACGGTCAGCGCAAAATCACCTCGACAAAGCTACGACTCAATCAACACATTGAACAAGAAATTGTTCAAGCCAAAGAGCAAAGACTGAGAAGTACACAGTTTCATAATTTAACAGGTGTTGATGACGAAATAGCTATTCAGTTATTGGTAACAAATAATGTAAAAATCATTGCGGATGATTCAATTCCAGAGACAGAGCTGATTACCGATTTTATTGAACAACTCAGCTGTGTAACGGAAACCACTCGTTGCGCCATCAAGACCCCTTTGGTCAATGCATTTAACGTTGTAATATTGGCCTTATCCGCCAAAGAAGGAGCCGGGAAACATCAATTGAAATACCAAGATGGCGCTGTTGAAGTGACATACCCTTCAGGCGAAATGGCTAAGTTTCGTCCTGAAACAATCAATGGAAGTGAGACATCCCGTCCACTAGCCAGAAGCGGTTCAGATATTGATGACTTCGTGTTGTGGAGTCGGGCAGAGCTTTCCCGGGTTTCCGAGTGGGCAGACATGATTTTTTAGTTTTTCAGTCGACCAACAAAGATAAACTTTGTTCTGTTGGCAACATCGACCATGCTGGAGAAGAGCGGTTCAAAGTATTTACTGTAGGTGGGCTTTTCTGTGTCTTCAAGAGCTGCAAAAAACGCCCCGGAGACTAAGTTCGGTACTATAAGTTGAAATACCCTCTCGGTCTGTTCTGCATTAAAGGTGTTAAAAAGCATTACACTTACAACTAATGAAAACTTTCCCTTCGGAATTTCTTTAGTGACATCAGCGTGAATAAAGCGTGCTGCTAATAATGCTGGTTTTTGCTTCGCGGCATCCAGCATCCCGGAAGAAAAATCAACGAGGGTAAAATGTCTGTACCCTTGGGCGGCGAGCAGATCCGAGATGATGCCGGTTCCGCAACCCAAATCAAGAATATGGCTCTCCGGCGATAGTTCACCCAACGGCACTTTAGAAAGCAGCGCCTTTGCCATAGGAATATTGAATTTTCGACCGACCACGTCATCGTAGTCCTTAGCCATGCCGTTCATCAACCGAAGTTCCTCATCATTGGTGTAATCAAAAGGGAAATAGTACGCTCCGAAAGATTTGTAAATCAGTTCGCCGAACTTCGGGACCTGAACGCTTAAAAATCTGGGAATTGATCCCTCAATATTTGTTAGTTTGATCCATGCCGGCCGGACTTCCCAATCCTTTTCAACCTCAAACAGAAGTTCGTTTTCTTTCAAATCTATGAGTGGATATTTTGCCAAAAGTTTTACAGAATTCATACTCGCCCAAAGAGTCTATAATAATGACACGCTTTTGACAAGTGATGATACTGATTGATATGATAAGATAGGCAAAATACAAAAATTTAATGAGATATTAATGACTCAAAATGCAAGAACCAGTCGTACCAAATATTATTGTAATTACCGGCGCTTATCCTGATATCGGAAAGGGGACTTTTACTTCCTCTCTTGCTTATTTGATCAAATCACATGGATATAAAGTCGCTCCTATAAAATTCGATGGATATCTCAACGCGTCAAGCGGAACAATGAATCCGTACCACGGACGCCTTGAATCGGCGTACTCGGACGAAGAAGTGTTTGTTTTAGAAAACGGATATGAAGGAGACGCCGACTCCGGATATTACGAACGGTTTTTACATGACACTTTTATGAACGAAAGTAATATTTCCAATGGCAGGCTTTTCGGAAAACTGACTCAACAAGAGAAAGACGGTAAGCTTCGTCATGGTGAAGTTCTAAACTATCGGGCGCTTCGGGATTTACTCGAGAAGTGGATTTTGGATGAAGCCAGAAATAACGATTTTACCTTCATTGAAATTGGCGGGACAGTTGGTGACAAAGATAGCGAGATATTGTTTGATTGTCTAAATCTTCTTAAATCTCGCAGAAAAGTGAGGATATTTTCACTAATGCTCTCTCCATATTTTAAAAAGAGTTCTGATATCGGTACGGAACTATCGTATCGGTCTAAAATTACTCGCCAAGCGTTTGAAAAATCGTGGCGCCAAGGACTAATGCCAGACGCAATTGTGATGAGGGCTAGCGACAAAAAAATAGTGAAAAACGATCTTGAATATCTCGGATTGGAAACTGGATTGAATGAAAGAAAAGATGTGTATATAGACCCGGATTTACCGACCATTTATGATCTGCCGGATATTCTTGAAAGACAAGGATTAAGCAAGAGAATACTTGCCTATTTCGGCAGAAAAACAAAAAAGGTTGCGGAAAAACGGATTCAACAATACGCTGAGAAACTTAGATTCATTAAAGAGAAACCCGCACTTAACATCGCTGTTTTTGGAAAATCCGTATCTGATGATAGTTACGTGTCCCTGAAAGAAGCTATTCAGCATGCTGGCGTTGGAAAAGGAGTAATGCCTCAAATTGTATGGCTCGATGATTCAGAAAACTGGAAGAAAACTCTGATGGCTTGTAGCGGTTTAATCGTTGGAGAAAGCTTAAGATTTACTACAGAAAAACTTCAAGCCATTCAACTCGCACGGACAAAAAATATTCCAACACTCGCTATCTCCTTCGGGTGCGATCTTCTAATAAAGGAGTATTTCGAACATGTTCTCAAAAAAAGTTTTTCTATAGAAGAATTAAAAGAACCTCCGGGGGAGTATGCGATCTATAAATCAAATATGGTAGTCGGTAAAAAAGAATTACTGACTATACCAAGGAGCAAACATTACTCTCCGACCAGTTTTCCTGAAAGGTTCCGTACGAACTCGAAAATTGGGATTGAAATTGCTCGGGCCCTGGACAGTAGCGTGCTAAAATCAATCATTTTTAGCTCAAATAAAGATGAAGTTTTTGGGGTAGAGCATTCTAAGCACCCGTTCTACGTAGGGGTAAAGTTTCATCCGGAGTTTATTTCTCATCCGATGTATCCTCATCCGCTTTTTACCAAATTATTTCAAGTTATGATCGGAAAATAAACAATGTTAGGAAAACCTTGCTATTCACAATTCGAGATCTATCCGATCAGCGGATATTTTTCAAAACTTGGGGCACATTTAACCATGCTGTCTGACAAGATGAGGCTTGTTACATACCGTCAAGCATTGAAGAACACAGTTATTCCGGGAAAATCGATAGTGGTGGATATCGGAACCGGAACTGGAATACTGGCGATGATGGCAGCCAGACTGGGAGCGAAAAAGGTCTATGCGATAGAAGCGGCCAATATAGCCAATATTGCCGAAACGTTGATTGACAGCAATGATCTTTCCCAAAAGATAGAAATAATCCGCGGATACTCAACTGACATCTTGTTGCCGGAAAAAGCGGATATTGTTGTATCGGAGACGATGGGTTTTACGGGCTTTGAAGAAAAAATTATAGAAATATTTGCCGATGCTAAAGATAGATTAGTGAAAAAAGGAGCCGTTTTAATTCCCAATGCGATTTCTTTGTCCCTTGTTCCAGTAAATGATAATGCGATAAGGAAGACGCATATATCTTTTTGGAAACGTTCCATAGATAATTTTGATTTCAGTTACTTATCTCAGCTTGCGAGAAACAATATATATTCTCGGGTTCATTTCTGTGAAAAAGACTATCTTTCACAACCGGCTAATGTTTGGAGGATAGTTTTGGGCGACAAAAGATATTCAAAACAGTTTGGTTCTATCAAGTTTGAAATAAAAAAAGACGGTCACCTAGAAGGTTTTGGCGGATGGTTCACGGCAAATTTGTTTCGCGATCTAATCCTCACTTCTAGTCTAGGCCAACAATGGGTAAACGAAAATCATTGGCAGCAGTTTTTTATACCCGCTGGCCAACCGCTTACGTTAAACAAAGGGCAAAAGGTGAAAATAGACTTATCGATGGAAACGGTTAAAGAAGTTGTTTCTTTTTCGTGGGAAGTTACACAACTGGATGGCGAAAAAACGATCAAGTCATTTTCCGGTTCGACGAAAAAATTAATTGATTTATTAACAGTTTCTAAATAGTTATGGATGTTTTCATCACTTCATCAGTCGGACGAGGAATAACAAAAATTACTGCATTTGACGCGGCCCTACGAGGGGCTGGCATTGCAAACACCAATCTCATTGTTCTGTCTTCGATAATTCCTCCGAATTCTCATATTAAATTTGGAATTCCAGATATTCCTAAAGAGCGTTTTGGCGACCGTTTGTATGTTGTGAAAGCCGAGAATACTACTGCCGTAAAAGGTAAAAGTATTGCGGCCGGCATCGGATGGGTTATGGAAATCAACAACTCTTTCGGGTTATTTGTCGAACAAATGGCTGAAACAAAAGATGAAGTAGCCAACCTTATCAGAAATTCACTAAAAGATATGACACTGGGCCGTTCAGAATATCGGTTTACACAAACAAACATGAGGGTTGAAGAGGCAATTTGTGAAAATCAGCACGTCTGCTGTCTGGTATGTGCCGTATATAGGTTGGAAAGATGGTAAAATAGGAGGGTAGATGGTTACAGAAAGATTACCAATTGGCGCTGATTTAGCGGGAGTAGCTGGCGATGAGAAAAAGGATCAAGTTCTTCCGATAACTGAACTTGATCTTTACCGAAAAGGTTTTGTTTCGATCTATATTACTCTGACTCATTGGTGCAACTTGCAGTGCCCTCATTGTTACGACGATTTTGCTCCAAGAAGCGGCATCACCCCGGACCAAGCTCAAAGAATTATTGGAGAGGTAGAATCGCTACAATTGCCAAAGTATTTTTACGATCTTTCCGGCGGAGAATTGATGGGAATCCGTTATTGGCCTAAGCTGTTGGAAATGTTTTTATCAACTGGAAAAGAAGTTGCGGTTAATACCAATGGAACTTTGATCAACGAAAAAACGGTTCAAACCCTAAGGCGTCTCAACGATACATATCCCAACAATCTTTTTTTAAGCGTAAGTTTGGATTCGCATGATCCGGATACTAATTCCCAAAGTCGGCCCGGGCCAGCTTCTAACAAAGTTTTTCGGGGAATGGAATTATTGAAGGAAAACGGAATTCGCTTCCGCGCGGCCGTTACTTTAACATCGAAAAGTATTGACAGTATCGAAGACACCGTTCGGTTTATTGTGAATAACTATACACGAGAGTTCATCATTGGCGTCATTCGCCCCGTGTTTGAGATGACGCCGGAAAACGGCGGAATTTTAGTCTCGCGCGAAGATGCGTTGGCAGTAATGAAGCGCATCGTGGCATTAAAACAAGAGCTTGGAGATTTTGAAATGTACCACTGTTTTAACGCCCAGGGGGAAACATTTTGCGAGGCCGGAAGAGACAGAATTAGCATTCTTCCGGACGGACAGGTAACCTCATGTTACACGCTTCAAACCGAAGATCAGCGTATTGGAAACATCTACGAGGAGTTACTTACGGATATCATTCAAAGAATGCACCAGATCCACAAAAACCGTGATAATAAGTATCTATTGTGTGAACTTCAACATGGACGTTGGGGTGAACCTCCGCATCGGCTGGGACAAGTACCGCCCGTTGGGACTATTATTCCGTTAAGTGATATACACTAAACACCTGCAATATTTGTATTTTTAGATTATCAAATTGATATGCTGAAAGAAAGAACAGAAGGATTTATTTGCGCTCGGAAAGAAACGTTGGGAGTTTTTCCTTCTTCGGTAGATATTAACCCTACCGCGCGGTGCAATTTGGCTTGCCCGATTTGCTGGGGACCAGATCATCAGATTCCAGATGGCCTTGACACCCAGCAGTGGTCACAGATAATTCATTTCTTTGCCAACAGAGGGACATCCGGTATTATTTTTACCGGAGGGGAACCGCTGCTGCGGAAAGATTTGCCGGAACTCATGAGTCTATCCAATAAATTGAAAATGAAAGTAACTCTGTCAACAAATGCGCTTCTATTGCTAAAGAGACACGCCGAGGTGCTGCCCCTTGTTGATGAAATTGGCATTCCACTTGACGGTTCCGATTCCAAACTTAATGGAATAATAAGAAGGGGGAATCCGCGGGCGTTTGACGCCAGCCTATCGGCGCTTGAGCTTCTTGCAGATAAATATCCCGATATTCACGTGACCGTCAGAACCGTAGTCAGCCGTCAAAATAAAGATGATATCGCCAATATTGGTTTACTCCTTATGGGAAGATCAGTGTTATTTGATCGGTGGAAAATCTATCAATTTGCGCCGGTTAGTATCGGTTTGGCGCATATTGACGAACACTACGTTTCTAAAGAAGAGTTCGGTCGGGTTGTATCAGGGTTGAATTTTCCGGAATTAAATATCACTGTCTATCCTAATGAACAACGCGCCGGACGATATGTTTTTGTCGGTCCCGAAGGTAACGTCTTTGGCGTTGACAAACATGGAAATTACCAGGTTGTTGCGAATTTCCTGAATAACAGCGAAGCGGACGTGCTACAGGGTATAGAAAAAATTCTAGATCCGGATCAAAATAGATTGCGAGGATTGGAGTAAATATGGCAAATAACATTGAGCTTGATATGGCCGAAGGAAGTGGTATCAGAACCGCGGTTGACATCATGGTTTTGAATGATACTAAAAATCAGATTCTTCTTGGATTAAGAAAAGTAAAGTCTGGAGAAAACACCTGGGGATTCCCTGGAGGTCATCAAATCACTGGCGAAAAGATTATTGCAACTGCCACCAGAGAACTACGCGAAGAACTTGGAGAAAAAGCAACAATTCAACTATCAAATCTTGTAATCGGAATACGAGAAAACCTTATTCCACCCTGGTTTGTACCGCATATTACGATCGTTATTGAAGGCTTATATCAATCGGGTGACATTAAAGTACTGGAACCGGATAAAACCGCAGAATGGCAATGGTTCCCGCTGGATAATTTACCAAACCCTTTGTTTTCCGGCATAGAAGAGTTAATCAGTAATTATCTCCGTAGACAAAGCCGTGTTGTAACCGATTGGCAGGTAGAGAAATAATTTTTATTCACAGAATATTTATTCATCTCATCGACCCCTAAGAATAATCCCCTGCCGGATTTATTCTTCATACTCCCGGCTTTTCTTACTATATTATAGTATAAGCCGGAAAACTACCTCATATTGTATCACTTTCGCCCCGTCAGGCGATGTGTAGGGAAGATGTAGAAATTGAAGGCGAACCTCAATTTACGACTCACCGGGGTTGACAATGGCGTAATTCGTGTTAATATTAAGTTGTAGGTGAGGCGGTCTTTACCGCCGACGACCCTTACGGCCAAAGCCCAAAGGGTGAGACACCTACTTTTTTTGTTTCTTATCCATAATTGAAAAGAAACGAACGGCTCCGACTTTGTCTTCCTTGAGAACTACACGGATTTTCCTTTCCGATACCTTATCTCCGTCCTTAATATCTATCATTGCTTCCAGAGCGTAAAAAGTGTTATTGCCCTTCCTCCTTTTGTTTTGCACCAAAGGCATTTTACTGATGATTCCTCTGGCGTGAGGCAATAATTTTAGCCGCCGGTAAACATCGCCGGCCGTTCTTTTCTTGTCGTCCCTGCCGGTAATATGTTCCCACCCTTGCCGGGTAAATAATACTTGCTTCTTCAATGCCGGGGAAAATGTTTTTTGACTCCGCCACCGGTGATACAAATTCCATCCGGCGGCAATCTCTTTTTTGATGTTTGCCATATTATTATTTAGCAATGAATTCTTCCGCCGCGGCGGCGCAAAGACGAGACGGCCTTTTAGACGGATTATTTTGGAGATACTTCCCCACCAGATGGAAACCAAGGGTATATCCAGTCCATCTGGGAATACTTTTGGTTTTTGAACCGTAAAACCAGGCGTGGTGATCGTAGTTTTTATGATTAAATTCCGGTTTGGCTAAATCCAGATATTTTTCTATCCGGTTGCCGTCAAGCGCCCTGTCCCACGGCTGGGGACTTTTACCGGTTACTTCAATCTCAAAATGATCGGCCAAGCCTTCGGTTATCAGGGCCTCGAGTAATGTCTTTCCGTATCCAACTTTTCGCCATCTTAGACAGTGGTGGAGTTCATGTGCCAGAATTCTTTCGACTTGAACATCTATTGTTTGGTGGAAATTCTTAAAATTGGGGTCAAGCGAGATAAATACGGTGTTGGCATTAGGCGAATAACCGCCGATTCCCAGTTCCGGAATTACTCCGGCGGGATTGTGGTAAAACACAATATCTACGCCGGTGACTGGAATTTTACTCCTAATTTTTTTGACGGCCAAATAAGCATTTTTCTCAATGTCTGCAGAGAAGTCATCTAAGTCGCCCGCACCTCGGAGTACATAAATAAATTTACTCACCGGTTTATCCTAGCACAAACTAGTCGTCGGGCTCCACCCCGCGGCGATGTGTCAGGGAGATGTAATCTAAAAAACGACCACGATCGGCGCCTCAGATATTTAAAATCTCACGGCACTACTTCTCTTGGGGTCTCGGGACATCTTTTCACCGATATCCTGGGAGAATCTAAGGAGATAACCATCTGGATCTAAAACTAAAATCTCTCTGCATCCGTAGCGTGTGTTTCTTCCTTGATACCAGTTGTCTTTAACTCCTCTTTTAATCGGGTAATTATGCCATTTTAAAGAATCGATAATTTGCCGAACATTACCGGTTTCAATCTGAAAATTAATTCCCCTACCAAATGGATATTCCAGTTTCATCTTTTCTTTTTCACCCGGAACCAATTCCTGAATCATTAACTGACTGCTCTGATAGGAAAGAAAAGCAAAATTGGGATCATTCCTTTGGTATTCGACCTTAAACCTTAAAATCTCCGTATAAAAATTCAGGCTTTTTTTAAAATCCGTCACATATAATTCCGGCAGTAGGCTATTAAATTTCATTAATCACCTTTATTCTATCCTGCCAACGTATTCGCCGTTTTTGGAAAATCCGTTTCGACAATCTTTTAATAGTTTAGGCGTCAACGCCTTGGGAAACAAATTATCCGGAAGTTTATCCATGTTAAGCCAAGTCAACCATTTCTTGCCTTGAAATTCGCCACCCTTTTTGCCTTCCAGCTCTTTAAATCGGTTAATATCTCCCAAAATGAACAGTTCCAGACTATGCTCGTTCTTTTCGGGAATTATGAAATCGCGAACATAAAGTATCTTTTTAAAAACAAATTTTATTCGGGGGCCGCATTCCTCAATAACCTCACGCTGGCATCCGTTTTTGATCGTTTCTCCAAATTCCAATTTGCCGCCGACATAAAAGAAGTAATTATCAACAGAATCGTACGTGGCGAGTAGTCTATCATTCTTGATAATTACCAGCCGCAAGCGGACTTTAATGTTTTTCTGTTCACTCACAAAAACCTCCGGTTAAGCTGATTATCTTCTTGATTTATCCATGACGAATAAGATAAATATTCATAACTTATAGTATAACGAATTTTATGCCCACTTTCTCCCTCCGAATCGATGTGTCAGAGAGATGTAGGGGAAATCCAGTAACTGTGAAATCCAGCCCTTGACAAACATTGGCGCCAATGGTTGAATAATAGTCACCATGGCGTTGACTAAAAAAGACATCAGTCTTCTTTCAGAACATTTTGTTACTAACTCTGGATTTGATTTCAGACTTGAAGAGTTGGAGAAAAGACTGAAAGAAAAGATTAGAGGCCTTCCGACTAAAGATGAATTCTATGTCAGCATGGATAAACTTATGGGAAAGCTGGAAAAGATTGAACAGGAATTAATCCTGACTCCTTCCCATTCCGACTTAGCCGATCTGGAAGAACGGATTATGCCTTTGGAGGAGATTCATCCCGGCGGCAAACATCTTACTCTCCAACCGTAAATTCAAACCACCGCAAAAAGTTCGAGGCCGCGGCGACGATGTAGTCGCGCTCTTGCGACGCTATGGCGTTTACCCCGTAGTTGCGACACCACGACGCGTGGCTGTAAGCCACGGGAGTGGCGAGCATACTATGGGGCCACCTCACGCCAGTCCGTCAGGGCGTCGGAGAGTTGCTCCGGCCAGTTGAGAAGCAATTGGAATCTGACCCGGCCGGAACCATTAAGATCGGGGTACCCGTCAATTATCCTTGCATGTCCTCCTCAAATACACGTAGAAATTTCGAAATATGCAATACAAAATTGACGATTTAATCATTAGAAACTAAATTATGAACTTGTATCGATAAGAGTTAAGAGCTCTTCGATGCGGGAGATGCGAAGGTCGCCGATGCCCTCCTGATCGCCGACGTAAATGGCCAGCATCCCAAGGTCGGAGGCAGGAACGATGTCGTCAGGGAGACTGTCGCCAACCATAGCCGCTCGTTCAGCGGTAACTCCTAGGAGTTCCAGGATAAATTCAAATGCTCGCGGATCTGGTTTTTCGGCGGGACAACCGGGGGTGCCGTCGCAGACAAAGGCATGAAATAAATCTTGCCAATTTTTCCCGAGTATTTTGGCGCAAATAGCTTCTGCTATTGGTATTGTTGCTTTAGTAAATAATCCTAGCTTTACTTTAGCTTTCAAACTGTCAAGTAATTGGTATAACTCTTGGTTAAATTTCAATCCATTGCTACGGTTTATTCCTCTGACAGTTCGGTGATAAAAATCTATATTTCCGCCTAGCTGGAGATATGCTTTACTCCAACCCACGTGGTCGGCCAGAACCGTGAGTTCTTTGATCTTTTTATCTACAATACCTTGAGGCAGCTTTACAAGAGATTTTGGCCTAATAAGGAGAGCCTCGGCCAGCTGTCTCCTGGCGGTGGCGAAAATTCTATCGGCTTCCCCTGGAAGATAAAGGGTTTTTTCAAGGTCAAGAATAATCGCATCCACTTCTTTGCCGGCGATTTTGATGGTCATATCTTGTAGTATAACCAATGAGCCAAGAATTTACCGGTCTTCTACGGTGCCACTTCCCGCTTGCCCGCCGAAGCTTCAGCGAAGGCGGGCCAGTCGGTCAGGGCGTCCTTGAGTTAGTCGGGGCATTAGTTTACCGGAAACCGAAAGTCAACCCGAGCTTTGAGTTTGTCAAATTGTTCCAGCGTCGGCGACGAAGTTGCCACCCTTGCGGTCCGAGAATAACCCTCTTTGATTTCTTTCCGCAGCTTCCTTTGGCCCCTTTTTAGGTCGGCAATATCCGCCTTGGTGGCCATATCGGCAATATCCGCCTTGGTGGCCATGTTCTGCTCCAGATTAGCCAGCCGGCCGTCAATCCCCCGGACGGCATTAGTCACAATATCTTTGATTTCGGCTTTGTCCTGCTTATTCATTTGGATATACTATACTACATTCCTTTCCAGACCGGAATAAGCGGATCACGGTGTCCGTCCCGTATAGTCGCGCCTTTATGACGCTATGGCGTTTACCCCGTAGTCGCGACACCACGACGCGTGGCTGTAAGCCACGGGAGTGGCGAGCATACTATGGGGCCACTTCCCGCTTGCCCGCCTAACGCCGCTCTTCGAGTCGTGTTCGAATAGAACTGAAAAGACTCGAAGCAAGGCGAGGCGGGCCAATCCGTCAGGGCGTCGGAAAGTTGCTCCGGCCAGTTGAGGAGTAAGTTAGGGTCAACTCGCGTTTTGTTATAATGGCCTCATGACTAAAGATGAGCTTATCAAATACTGGCAAGAAAGCGCCTCGGATTCGCTGGATACCGCCGCCACCTTGTTTATTCCGGGAAAATATCACCATTGTCTGTTTTTCTTGCATTTGGCAGTCGAAAAAATGCTTAAAGCGGCTTTTGTCAAACAGAAGGATACCACTCCGTCGTCAACCCATGATTTAGTTCGATTATGGGAAGCCGCCGGCTTGCCAATTTCAGAAAATAGAAAATTGGAATTGGCAGAGATTTCTTCATTTAACCTTTCAGCCAGATACGACGATTATAAAAGGCAATTTTATAATAAAGCCACCAAAGAATATGCAAAAGAATGGCTGGATAAAGGTAAAGCTATCCTCGAGGAATTGGAGGAAATCCCATTATGAACGATATTATGCCGATAGTTTCAAGGTACGTCAGAAAGGTGTCTCAATCCGGAATTACTGTTTATCAAGCTATTTTATTTGGATCATGGGCCAGGGGTTCGGCGCGGCAAGACAGCGATATTGATGTTTGTATCGTCTCGCCGGCATTGGGAAAAGACTGGGTGGCAGAGACTGTCAATCTCCGCCGTCTGGCCTTTGACATCGATGCCAGAATTGAGCCCATCCCGCTGGCTCAGGAAGATATCCATGATAGATTTAACCCTCTGGTTCAGGAGATAAATAAGTACGGCGTCAAAGTCAAAATTTAAACCCTACGGCGCCACTTCTCGCCAATCCGTCAGGGCGTCGGACAATTGCTCCGGCCAGTTGAGGAGCAGGTTTGGGTTCCAGATGACGCTGACCCCGGGGCCGATGTTGTTGTTTATTCCCATGTCTCTTTGGAATCTCACCCGGCCGGAACCGTCCATGCCAATATCTGCCCCGACGGTGCCGTAGATTACCAGTTGTTTGTCGGTGGCAGAAGCGTTAGTCCCGCCGTTGAAGTTGCCGTCTGCCAGAAACGCCCCGACTAAATCCGCGTTACCCGGGGTGGGACTGGCCACGGCGCTGTCTCCGACATCGGAATTGACGTTGATATCCCCGGAGACGATAAACGCCAGAAAGTCACCGCTGCCGCCGGAATTTAGACAAAAATACTTAAAGGAGGGTATCAAATCGATTTCCTAAAAATTGGGTACTTGACAGTAAGCGTAGTCTTGACCCCTGGATATAGTCAACTTAGAATTTGTTGCGATAATTTTCTGATGCTATCCAGGTGCCGTGAATACCCGTGATTAATTGCGAGTTGCATACCCTCTTTGCTTATTTTTTCGACATAATTTGTATTAATTTTTATATGACGATTCTTTTTATATACTTCTAATGCTGTACGGGTTAACTGAATTTTTCTTAACTCTTTGTATTCCTTACCCTGAGATTCAATTTGCCCAAGAATTTCATTTGCCTTTTCTAGTGTTGATAGAGCGTTATATTCATCGAGCATCTCAGAATAGGAACGAGTGATGCCTTCAAAAATTTGAAAAGTCATATCTTTAGAATCTTTTATCCAATCTTTTACTAATATTTTATTTATTTCCTCCGATTTGTTTGCATCACCGACTATTGCATAACAGATGGATAATTGTCTAAAAGCTTGTATCTTGATTGAATCAGATAACGGAAGTGCAATAGAATGTTGTAGATAAGGAATTGCAAGTTTATACGATTTCTTTACGTAATATGCTCCACCCTTTGAGAACATACTAAACGCAAATATAGACGGATCTTTAAGCTCGGTGTTTATTTCGTCTAATTTATGGGCGATGTGGAAAACCCTTTCGACAGAACCTGGTTGTTTATCAGATTCGTAAATACAAAATATTTTTTGAATCAACAATTTTGCGAAAAGTCCATTTAGAACTTTTCTCGTAACGAGGTCATGAGACTGTGTTAATCCTAATTGAATTTTTTCTGATATATCATCAATCCAATTTATCGCTACAGTCGGATATCCTTTTTCTTTCATTAAGCTTATCTTATCGAGATTATCAGTAACTAAATTAGTGAGATGTTTCACTTCATGAACATAAAATATTTCTTCGAAACCGAATTTAAAGCTTAATTCCGAATATAAAGAATCTACCAAGGAATTCACTTCATGTTGGGGAATTTTTAATATTTCGCAAAAAACTTTTAACTGTTTAAAACTGAATAATCTTTCACCATCTAACACTCTTGAGAGAACACTTGCATCGATTTCCCGATAACCTAGCTGTTCCCACATTGACATAGCAAGATTACTTAAGTTCATTCCATTAGAAAAAATGAGCCTATTCTTTTTTTTGCAATAATACCGTACTAATTTATTAGCCAATGCAGACATAGTAGTTTTTATATCACAAATGCCATTTTTTTGCAAAATATGATACCATTTGTTATAATTAGATAATTTTCGTATCACTAAATAACTGCCTAATATTTTTGACAAACCTGTCAATGACCTTTAAATGAAAACGTGTATAAAATAAGTGTAAAATTATGATAAAAGAAGCGCAACCTGGATTAGATTTTAACCCGACAGACTCATTCGTAGTCTCAATCTTTGAAAGAAATGGCTTTATTTTTGATAATAGATATAGACTTGAGTCTGTGTCTGGAGGACTCGTTCACCATATGTATAGATTAGTCTCGGCAGAAAAAACTATGTACTTGAAAATTCGCGGCTCGACTTTTTCCAATCTTCCCGATATTCAAGTAAATCCAAATGATATCCAGTTCGAAAAACAAGCAATGAATCTTCTTGACCAAAAACTGCCCGGAATGTTTCCACATGTCCTAGCATATTATGCAAATGACCATGCGTTGCTGATGACAGATGTTATCCCTTCCGGACTTACGCTTGAAAGATTATTTAATAGTGGCACTGTTTCTGAAGAAATAATGCGTGCATGCGGGAAAGCTGTCGCCAAATTTCATAAAGCAGTGGAATTTTCTCCTCCGATACGCCCTGATAATGACGATATCACTTATTCAAATAATCTTCTTTACAGATTGGGCTATCTCCGTATACATGAGATAGATAGAGTAATTGAACGTTTAAAACAGATGCCAAGACAAGTGATATTTTGTGACTTTTCACCAAAAAATATCGGTGTAAATGCGAATGATGAGGTGACTTTTTGCGATCTAGAGCTTGTCCATTTTGGCAATACAATCTTCGATATTAATTTTTTAGCAAGCCATATCTTATTACATAGCAAAAGCGTCGAGGAAGGCTCCCGAAGACTTACGTCTTTCCTTGCCGGATACTTAAGCGAAGTAAACACAGATCTTAATGAAGAGCTTTCGAAGGTTCTTATCCTTGGCATCGGTCTTTTCAGGTTAGATAATCCCATAATACCTTACTTTTTACCGATAAACGAGAAGGTGAAAGAAAAAAGAATACTCAAGATTAGAGAAATTTTGTCAAATGATGTAAAACCATGGTCTCAAATTATTGAGGGGATGACATATGCATGAAAAAGAAATAAAAATTCTTGAAATAGACGTTGAAACAGTAACAAAAAAGCTCGAAACTTTCGGAGCAGAAAAAATTTTTGAAGGAATAACTATGATGGAGGGATATGATCTTCCTTCGGAAAGTCTTCCTTTTGAATTTAATGAAACAACCTTGCCATCAAAAGATTTACTACCAATCTTCGAACATGTTCGTAACATTACAGAAGGCAAATATTCATTAATGTCTAAAAGAGCTTATTTGAGGTTACGTCGTGAAGGTGAAAGAAGAGAATTAATTCTAAAACAATTGGTTCACGCAGCACCCGTCAAAGAAGAATTAGAATTATCAATTGAAATTCCTGATGAATCTCAATGGGACGCAGTCGCCTCCTATATGGAATCAATCGGCCTTAAAAAAATCGTTTACCAACAAAAGAAAAGAATATCATACCTATATAACAATATTCGATTTGATATAGACACTTGGCCATCTGTACCCACCTATCTTGAAATCGAAAGCAACACAGAAGAGGCTATATTAGACGGCGTAAGGCTTATGGGGTTTGACCCAAAAGACACAACATCAATGACTGGCAAAGAAGTATTTGAAAAGTACTCTGTGGACCCTAACCATCTAGTATTCGAGAATAGGTCAAATTAGTAAACATTATGCAAGTATCAATTGGTTTAATTAATTACGGTGAATATCTTGTTTTCCAAAAGCGAGAAAAACCACCATATAAGCACTACTTTGGTTTAATTGGAGGGAAAATCGAAGAAGGAGAGGGACCCGATCGAGCCTTAATCAGAGAAATAAAAGAAGAAAGTGGCTTAAACGTGGAAGAAATGTCTTATAGGGGTGATCTTTATGAAGTTCTCATCAAAGATGATGGGGCCACCGGAGTTCAGCTTTCGATCTATAGCGCCTTAGTTTCAGGAAAAGTCCAAGCGAATAAAACCGAAGGAGAAATACATTTAGTTCACCCAGATAAACTTAGCGTACTGAAAGATGAATTTATCCCGACGGATTGGATGATTACGAAACACTTAATAAAGAATAAAAAAAGTATCTTTAAAATAAATATTGTTTATATCGTTGAAAAAAATGGTAAATATGAAGTTATTTTTAACAAAAGTTAAGGAGTATTCTATGAATGCTAATAAAAATAAACATCAGTGCCTAATTATTGGTAGTTTTCGTAAACATTACTCGCAAATAGTCGAAACAATTAATTTTTTTCACGCAAATAACATTGAGGTTCTTTCTCCAAAAATCTCAACAATTTTAAATCCTGAAGATGAATTTGTAATTTTCGACTATGATCCTAGGGATGCTGATATTCGTCAAATTGAAGATAAAGTTTTAGAAAAGATGCACAATACGGATTTCGTTTATATAGTAAATCCAGATGGATATATCGGACAAAGCACATCGTTTGAAATAGGATATTGTCATGGTAAAAATTTGAAAATATTTGCGATGGAAGATTCATCAGAATTATGCAGTAGATACATTCATGCAGTTTTAAAACCCAACGAAATAATAAAAAAACTAAAAGAACTTAAAAATTAATCATGAAAATAAATATATATACACTTCAAAAACAAATGCTTAGTTTGTTAAGCCAAAAGGGATTTTCGCATTCAGAAGCCAAAATTCTGACGAAAGCTTATTGGAACGCTGAACTTGAAGGTAAAACAACTCATGGAATAAGCAGATTCTGCTGGGACATTCACAACTTTTACTCAGGGCGTAAACCTAAAATCAGTATTGATAAAAAGGCAGTTGCACTTATCGACGGACAAGAAGCGCCTGGTCCGTTGGTTGCTGATTATGCCTCAGATTTGCTAATCAAACGAGCGAAACATTACGGAATTGCTCTTATAGGTATTAAAAATATGACACAATATGGTTCCCTCGGCGAATGGACCGAGAAAATCGCAAAAGCAGGTCTTATTGGATTACTTACTAACAGTTGTCAACCAGCGGCTGCTCCCTTTGGAGGCGTTTCGAAGATTCTTGGAACGAATCCTATATCCATTAGCGTTCCTTCTGACGAAAATCCGATAGTTTTAGATATGTCCACCTCTGAGGTGCCGATGGGTTTAATTTGGCATTGTTTGGAGACAGAAACAAAACTTCCCGAAGACACTTTCTATGATGAAGATGGAAAATTCACCACGGATCCAAAAAAAGCAAAATCAGTAAAAATATTCGGAGGATATAAGGGTTATGGTCTATCTTTCATGCTTCAGATACTCTCTGGATCACTCGTGACCGCGTTTATGGGAAATAAAATTAAAAATGCTTATGACATTGGTTATTTATTTTTAGCAATTGATCCTAATTTTTTTCAAAATTTAGATAAATTCAATAATGAGAATGAAAAATTCATAAAACAAATAAAAAATTGCAAAAAAGATTCAAACACATCTCATATATATATCCCGGGTGAAAAAAGTTTAAAAAATAAAAAAATGGCTTTAAAAAATACCATGATTGATATACCAGAATCCGTATGGTTAAAGCTAAATAAATATTTATGAATAATAGAAAATCTTTATCAATTATTATTGCTGGCGGAAGTGGACATTGGGCGGAACTCAATCATTACCCTGCTATATTAGATTTAAAGAAACAACTATCCAACATTAAAGTCGCGGCGATTATAGACATGATGGATCCAAAGACGCAAACGGAATATAAAAATTTACAAAAAATACTTGAGATTGATAACCCTGAATGGATCAACCCACATAGTTATACAGAACCTCAACTAGAAAATAAATTAAATGATATAGCAAAAAAAAATAACGTTAGAATCATTATGGTTTCAACCAATCCTTTGGCACATTTTTTCTATAATAGTTGGGGCGCAAAAAACAACATTAATGTTTTATGTGATAAACCTTTGGTTATAAGCGAAAATGCGTCATCAAATCTTAAAAACGCATTTAAAATTCAGCAAAAATATGAACAACTACGAAACTCTATTCAAATAAATAAAGGAAAAAATAAAAGATATTTATTTTGTCTACCTTTACGCCGCCGCATGCTTAAACCATTCGTAAAAACCGCGAACGAATTGAATAATATTTATAAATCCACAGGAGAAGGTATCAGATACATGAACGTAATAATTAACGGAGGTGTACACAAATACCCAATTGAATTTCTTAAAGGTGGAGCTCACGGATATTTGGATGGCATAGGATCACTCTCTCATTCCAGCTATCATTACATCGATGTAGTTGCCTGGTATTTAGCTATCGCCAAAGGAAATATTCATAAACTATCAATCAGCCTTCCTTATATTTTTCGAGTTAGGGATTATTTAAAAATTTATGGATATAAAAAGTTGCGTGACTTAATAGAGGATTCTGAATCATTTGGATTTAATGATTCACAAAAAATTCCTGAACAGATCTTAAATGCGGAGTTAGATTTTACTTTCCATATTAAACTTTTAGATCATGACGATAATGTTTTGGGACTTGTCTCTTACACTTCCGACCACACGACTCACACACCGCGACAAACTAAATACCATCCCAATATGATTGAATATACAAACGATAAGCTTGGAGGGAGAATGTCTCAGATTTATTTTGATATTCACCAAGGCGCATTGCAAAATATCCAAATAATTAAAAATGACGTTGTATTTTCAGGAAATAAAATACAAACAATTACACGACAACACCCAAAAATAGGAAAACTTTTAACAATGAGACACTATCGTGATGCATACGATAGCAATACAGCGACACCAAAAGATCTAGTTAAAGCATTTATCAAATACACGGCAGGTTATAAAATTGATGAAGATTATCTCAATATGATTTGCAATTTTGATGACCAACGTCTTACGAATAAATTATTTTCGCTATTTTATGAACTTATTGCCCAAGAATATGAATCCCACAGAAGTAAGTTAGCTAAAAAGAAAGTTGATAATGAAGTTATAATCGATCAATTCATATGAAAAATTTAAAAGGATTAATTACCGTTGTGACGGGTGGTGGTTCCGGTATTGGAAAATCAATAGCTACACAATTCTCAAAAAATGCTAGTCATGTTGTTATCATTGGAAGAACCGAAAGCAAACTTAAGAAAACTTGTGAAGAAATTACGGAACATACTCGTTCTGTTTCATATGAACTTGGGGATGTGAGTAACGGTGAATCTATCAAACGAACTTTCTCTAAAATTTATAAAAAATATAAACAGATAGATATTCTTATAAATAACGCAGGATTTTCAAGCGGAAAAAATTTTGAAACAGAAAATTTAGATGAATGGGAAAAAGAAATTGCCATTAATTTAACTGGCACATTTAACTGTTCAAAACAAGCCTATCCGTATATGAAAAAAACAGGAAAAGGAATAATCATTAATATAGCTTCTGAACGAGGAAGGAATGGCTCACCGGACTCAAGTGTCGGATATGCGGCGTCCAAGGCAGCCGTCATTAATTTAACCAAAAGCCTTGCGTTGCAATTAGCTAAATATAATATACGAGTCAACTGCATAGCCCCTGCAGCAATTGACAATACTGAAATCTCTAATAATTGGTCAGAGGAATTGAAACAAAAAATTAAAAACAATATTCCTCTAAAACGTTTAGGATTACCCGAGGATATTGCGAATGTAGCTTATTTTTTAGCTAGTGATAATTCAGCTTTTATAACTGGATGTACAATTGACACAAATGGTGGACTATCAATGTTCTAAACCTTTTTTTGAATAAACTACATGAATATACAAATATTGCGAGGGATCTCAGGGGCGAAAAATTCTCCCGAGTTTCTCCTGACTTAGGACATTTAGTGCCCCAAGGATTTTAAAAGCTCGATTTTCTCTTTTAACTCCGGGTCTTCAATCGTGGTCTCGATATAACCAACTTCACCCGTGTGCCGGTTGGTGACTTTATGGGTCAAAACCTTTCCAGCCAATTTCAATATCCTTTTAATGCTCATTCCGGTGTTGATCTCCAGATAACGGCTGATGGCCAATCCGGCCAAAACAATCACCAGGTGGGCCTTGATGGTTTCATCCAGGCGGTGGAATACCGGCCGGGCTTCCAGGTCGGACTTGGTAATCCTGAAAGCGTTCTCGATTTGCCAGAGGTCATGGTAGCGGTTAATCACCGTCAGCCGGGGCAGTCTGGTGTTAGTCAGATAACCTTTAATTCCTTCCAGTGTCTCGGCCTTGGCGATTAAGCTGCGGTTAAGGGAATACTTTTGGCCGGCGCTGGCCACAAACCGATACCGGCTGGTGATGGCGGCAGAGTTAAGAATCGCTTTTTGGGTTCTGGCTATCTGTCTGTTCCGGTCGGCTTTATCCTTGGCGGCTCGGCGTCTTAAATACTGGCAGATTAACCTGTGGCTTCGGTAACCGACGGTGGTGATCTTGCCGTCCCGGCCGGACAGCCGGCGGCCGAGAGTCTGGATTAACCGTTGGGGCAGAGACGCAATTCTGGCCCCGACGATGAAACCCAGCTGTCTGTCTGCCAGCTGATCGATATTCTTTTGGCTCAGCATGGCGGCGTCGGCGACGATCACCAATTTCCGGCAGCCAAGCAGCCGGCGGATATTGTCAACCACCGAGATTAAAGTATGGCCCTCAAAGGTGCGGCCGGAGAAGACATCCAGGTACAACGGGAATCCCTGACGATTAACCACCAAACCGACTACTATCTGGGCGTCCCGCGGTCGATGATCTTTGGAGAAGCCAAAGTTCTTTAAACCGACTTTGGCCGCGGTTTCAAAGTACAAAGTGGTGACATCGTAAAACACCAGCCGGAGACCGTCTTTGAGTTCGTCTCCGGCAAAACGGATCAAGGCTTGTTGAAAAGTATCCTTCAGATTGGCTGCCAGCGCCGTCTTTAAATGGCGGTAGATGGTTTTCAGAGCCAGCTTTTTGCCAAAATCTTCTTCCAGAACTTCCTTGACGGCTCGTTTTGAAACCGGACTGTAAATTCGGGCGATGACCAAATCTTTAATCACCGAATCGTGACAGGCGCCAAATCCGAGTTTTTCATATCCGGAAGCCAGCAGCCGATACACAAACAGCGGACGATTTTGGCTGACGGCAATGTTTTCCGGCCTGACGGAAGACAACCAGTCCAGCAGATTTTGTTGCCCGGAGATCCGTTGGATAAAATCTTGGGCTTTTTGGCGCAAATCATATTTCTCCCGATCGTTGTGGAAAGTTCCGATATGGGCGTGAACAGTTAATTTCCCCAGGCGCTTGGAGACTACTTGAACGGCATAATGACCGGAAGCCGTAGGAACTATTCTGATTCTCACTTCCCGATTATCTCTTAAAAACAACCTTAGTGTCCCGAAGAATCACAATTTGAAGCTAACAGAGGCGAGGTGTCCTAAGTCGGGAAATATTGCGAGGGATCTCAGGGGCGAAAAATTCTCCCGAGTTTCTCAAATTAGTGTCCAATTTTGAGTTATTTTAAACACGCCAATTTAAATTTATGCGTAGACAATTAAAGTTTAGATTAGTAACCCCAAAAAGCACAAAATTAGCTTCAAAAATAATGGAAAATTAGGTTTTGAGAAACTCAGGTATTAATATCGTTATAAAGAACTCGGCTATGAGTATAAGCTCTTAAGTTTTCAACTCTGACTATCGGTTCACCGAATACTCTTACTCTTTCACTCACCATAAAACTGCATTATAGCAATTAACAATTTTACGGCGCCACTTCCCGCCAGTCCGTCAACGCGTCGGAGAGCTGGTCCGGCCAGTTTAACAAGAGATTCGGGTTCCAGATGACGGAGACGCCGGGACCGATATTGTTTCCGGTTCCCAAATCGCGGTTGAATTTGACGCTGCCGTCACCGGACAGGTCGAAATCCGCGGCGATGGTCCCGTAGATCACCAGTTGCTTGGTGGTTGAGCATCCGGCCGGGCACCCGTACCAATTTTTCTCTGCCAGAAATACCCCGGTCAGATCGGCGTCGCCGGTCCCCGGATTGGTTTTCACCGCATGCCCGACGCTAGAATCGACGCTGATATCTCCCGAAGCGATGACGGCAAAGAAATCACTATCGTTTGCCAGGGTAATCTTGGTTCTAATGTCTACATCGCCGTTCACAAAGATGACTGTTTTTCCGGATATTCCAGTCCAGCCGCCGTCAATGGTCAGGTCGCCTTCTTTCTTGTAAAACCCGGCCCCGGGTTTATTGCCATCTGCCGGCAGCGGAGTGGTCGGACTGCCAGCCCTGACCCATAGCCGGTGATAACTGTATCTCCAGCTGGTTTGGGCCAGAGCGTCGGTTAACTTCCAGTTGGTGGTAGACAGCAAGCCGGGAATAGTGGTGATATTACCGGTAGTCTTGGTGGCGGCTCCCGGGTTGTTGCTGAAGCTAGCCGGAATCATAAAGTAATTCCCGGCCGGGACTTCCACCCTGGCTCCGGTCTGGCCGTGGGCATGGCCCCCGACCACCTGGGCCCACCGGGCCAATATCTTTGACACATAGAAATCCCAACCGGTGTTGTTGCCGCCGGATACCGTCGCCCAGTTATATTGACATCCCCCCGGGCAGGTGCAGACATACCC
>Ga0209211_10003308_pt1 | contig 26482 bp, 24 predicted proteins | sample RifGroA2_FD_183992 | JGI IMG/M metagenome (GOLD analysis project Ga0209211, IMG submission 183992) | Groundwater microbial communities from Rifle, Colorado, USA - Groundwater A2 (SPAdes) (version 2) | ecosystem: Environmental > Aquatic > Deep subsurface > Groundwater | place: Rifle, Colorado...
CTATAGCTATCTCTTTATCAATTATTGGTTTGACCCATCTATACCGCTCTTCTTTTACGTTTTTCGACATTTTGATAGACATTAACTGCTAATCTACCAAAAGTGTCAGAAGTGTTTAGACATTACCATCTCCGCTTGCTGGCACCCCGATATATTTTGCACCAAGCGCTTTACCAACTCTGCTTAGCGTAAAAAAAGCGTTTGATGGGAATACGCAAAATCTATTGGGGCTTAAGTCATCAGCAAATGTTACATATCTCGGACTTGATTTTGGAACACCAAAAAACATCAAAGGCATAAGTCTTTACGCACATACCAATACCCAGAAATTTATCGCCAAACTTCAATTCTCGGATGATAAAACCAATTGGACCGACGCGAACGTTTCCGTGAATATTCCAGTAGCTCCAAAGAACGCGGCAAACATATCATTTGCGAATAATGTCGCGCCGGAGACCGCCAAATTGAAAATACGCTCAAACGGCTTTTCAAGGCTAAACCCCATCTACGGAGAAACCAGAGACGCTTTTGTTGCTGGAAAATCTGCTGACGGCAAAACAGCCATGACCAAAGATTTTGAACTGCTGTTAAAAGGAGCGCTGAACGCGGCGGACGCAAGAGGCGAACCGGTGAATAGCAGTCAAGATGCGGCAGCTCTTCCATTCACATCTCTTACAGATGCGCTTCGATATTCGGCCGTTGTATTGTCAGAACACACAAGCCTGTCATCAGCTTTTATTGAACAAAATATTTTTACTTCTGCCCTTGCCGCTTCCAAAGTCAAAATCAAGGCAGACTTGAAAAACATCATTACTGACCTAAGTGTAACGTTAGCTCTAGCCGCTCCGGTTTGGCAGGAGGCAAGTGATTCTTACACGAGCGCGAACACGGCTTACAAAGAAATAGTTAAAATCCTTAAAGATGCGTCTCCGGAACTTAAACCCAAAATTCAAGCAATCGCCGAGCAGGCCGCTTTGAACTTAAAACAAGCAAAACTCGCGAAAAACAAGGCGCTCGCTGAAAAAAACAGAATAAATAATGCCAAGACTTATGCAGGAGCCGTTTTTAACAACGCCTCTTCTCTCTCAAACGCTATTTTATCTCAAGCAAAATCCATATCGTCGCAGACAGCAGTAGTGATGAATGCGGAAGGAAAATTGTTTCAAGCGGCAAATGCGCAGTTTGCGGTTGGCGTTACCGCAGCGCAGAAAGCTTTAAACAGCACAAGCGCCGCAACACAACGCAAGCAATTGGCGGCGGCGGCAAAAAACATCCAAGATACCACAAAACGCATGGACGGAGTTTTCTCAACAAAAACCGAGCCTCTTTACACGCAATATGTCGCTTTAGCCAAACAAGCTCGCACGCTTGCCAAATGGAAAACTATGCTCAAAAAATCCGTTGATTCATGGAGTACTGCGGTAAACCAAACTAAAGCGGAGGAGCAAAAACCAAAGGCAGAAGAAGCACTCGCCAAATTAAAGATTGCCAGAGACGAAACTAAAGCCAACTCTCAAAAAGTGTTAGACGATCTAGCGGCCGTGAAGGCCTTGATTGGAACGCCGTAGTATGGTATACTAGGGAAAAGTATTTTTCAGTAATAACTACAATAAACAGGAGGATTTATGACACGAATGATCTCGTTTTTCTTGGTTTTTTTCATGTTTAGCGTTGCGGAGGGATTTGATATGAATCAGATTCCTGACTTCCAAGATGGTGGCAGATGCTGGGTGCTAAGCAGTGAAGGCCCATTAGGCGCACCTTTTATGGGAAAGCAAGTGCGAATTCCGGGTGTAATCGGATCGCCTCGCATAAATGATATATGGGGGCGCGGAAGAAATTGGCTGAACACGTGCGATAGCGGCATTGTAGGCACTGAAAGTTTTGCCTACAGAGAAAGAGAGCCGTTTCGAAAAGAGTGGGGCAAGGTGACCAAATTAAGATTTAAGGTCGCGATTCGTGACCGTCGCGGAGTCTGGCAAATCCAGACTAACGGCTTTCCTAAACTTTTCCCGGAAATTCACGATGGGAAACTTATCGGCGTCGCCGTTCGGTTTAAAACGCCGAATGGAGAGTCGGAACGCTACTTTCCCGATCCGGATTATTTGCGGTAATCCGGATTCGTTCAAATTATCGCAAAAATAGACGGCTCCTTTCTCACGAAGGGAGCTCGTTTTTTGTTATCGGCTTCTATCTTACATTTCGCAATCTGGTATAGGGTAATTCGTACGAATTCGCGAATAGCCTCTTTATATTAAAAAATACTTTAAAAACTAGTTTAAAACCGATCCCACTATATTTCTATTACCAAGGATAAAATCCCGCGCGCCGGTTTCTTTTTTCCCTTCCAGCTTGACTATAAGCGGCTTGATGAATCCGCCCTCTGCGGCAATTTTAAAACCGCCGTCACTCAAGAGGACTGTTCCTGGTTTTAATTTGTGTTCTCCGGTTTCCAGCCGGGCGCTTAAAATCAACAAACGCTTATTGTTCCAAAACGTGTATGTTCCGGGGTTGGGATTTAGCGCGCGAATTTGATTATGCACTACTTGCGCGGGCTTTTCCCAATCGATCTTCGCGTCTTCGGTTGAAATTCTTCGGCAATATGATGCTTTTGAATCATCTTGTTTTTCGGGACGGATCTCGCCACTTAAATATTTTGGCATAGTTTGAAGCAAGAGCGACGCGCCGATTAGAGTTAATTTTTTTTCAAGATCAATATAATTGTCTGAATCAGAAATTTCAACCTCGCGCCTGGCCAAAATATCCCCGGAATCAACTTTTTCTTCAGTCGCGAGTAAAGTTACGCCGGTCATTTTATCTCCGGCCAAAAGAGAGGCCTGAATAGGAGCGGGTCCGCGCCAGCGGGGGAGAAGAGAATGGTGAACATTAATTACGCCCCTAGGGAAAAGGGCCAAAAATTCTTTTGGTAAAATTTTTCCGTAATAAGCCATTATCCCGACTCGAGCTCCAATTTGCCCGGTCTCATCCAAAACATCTTTAACCTGAACAGGATCAAAAACTTTTATATTTTGATCTTTGGCCCATTTTTTTACAGGAGTCTCTTCTATTGACTTGCCAACTTTTCGATCGGGATTTGTAAGAACCGCGGCTATTTTAAAACCGGCCTCAAAAAGCGCGTTTAAATAAAAAACTGCGAAATCAGGCGTGCCGATAAAAATTATTTTTTCAGAGATTGACTTCTTCACGCGGAATTTTGCGGATTTCCTTTGCCTTATCAATAAATAATATTCCGTCAAGATGATCCATCTCATGCTGAAGCACCTGCGCAAAAAGACCTTTGGCGCCGACCTTAAATTTTTTGCCGTGCTCGTTGTATGCTTCGACGGAAATCTTTTCAAACCTGTCAACTTTTCCGTAGATAATTTCTCCGGAAGGATCATTCACGGAAAGGCACCCTTCCACCAGCCTTTTTTTGTTTTTCGATTTCTTTAAAAGCTTCGGGTTAATAAAAACAAAGTGTTTCCAATTTCTTGAAGCCTTAGATTCTTTATATTTTTCAACATCAACTTTCTTCTCGTCACGATTAATAACTAGGGCTTCTTCCGAAGCTAAAAAAATCCGCAAATTTTCTCCCACCTGCGGAGCCGCAAGCCCGATGCCGACTTCAATGCCACGAAGCGTTTCAGACATGTCGCGTATTAAATCCTGAATCTTCTTGGATCCGATTTTTTGAATAGGAACCTCGGTTGAAATTAGCCTTAAAATAGGACTTGGTTCGGCAACTATCGAAAGTTTAGACATATAATATAATGTTATAATATCGAGTTTGGATCAACAACAATTTCGCATTTTCCGGACAATTTCTCCAAAATCGCGCAAAGTTTTTCGTCCGGCCATTTTTCATCCTCAAGCCTTAAAAGAATATTCATTCGATGACGATTTTTTATCTTTTCAATAAAAGCTTTAAATAATAAGGGCTCATATACTTGTAATGCCACCATTGCGCCTTTAGTGACGGCAAGAAGAACATCCAGATTCGACGCCTCAAATGAAAGCTTAATAAGGCGGCGAAACGGGGGATAGAGGAAATTTTTTCTGTCACCAATTTCGTTTTGATAAAAATGCAGAAAGTTGCCAGTCATTGCGTCCTCGATCGTCCGCTCACCTTCAAGCCTTGACTGCAAAATCATTTTCTTTCCCGCGATTTTTTTTAGCTCGTTTATTAAATAAAAAACCTTCTCGTTCATCCTGAAATCAGGAACCGTAAAAAGATGGTCAATAGAAGCCACAAACACGATGTCAAATTCGCGCGGAGGACAGAAAAAGATTTTTTCTGTCCCGATTACAACTTGGGCTTTCTGAAAAGCTTCGTGATTTTTCAATTTAACGTCCGCGTCAATGACAAGCGCTTCGACTTTTGGAAATATCTTTTTAAATTCTTCCCTGATTTTCTCGATTCCCAGTCCATAATCCTTCATCTTCCAAGATCCGCAAAACGGACACTCCGTGGGAATCAAAATTTTTGATAAACAATGATGGCACGAAAATTCTCTTTCCGCTCCGGGCTTCGCGTGCACGACAAGCGGGGAAGAACAAGACGGACAGACTATAGTACGCGAACAATCAAGACAAACTGTAAAAGAACTGTAACCTTTTCTGTTGGCAAAAATCAAAATACTGCGGTTTTGAAAAATCGCCTCCTCAAGCTCCTCAATTCCTTGTCTTGTAAACCAAGAAAAAGTTTCAGAAGAAGGCGCTATCTTTATGAGGCGAGTTTCTGATTTTGAATGGAGCCTCGTAAGATGCGGATTTAACGCCTCGATCATCCGATTTTCAATCTGCCATACGCGCTCAACGCTCAATACATCGCCCGAATAGATCAGTTTATTTTTTCGCACTTCGGCGAATATTTTTGCGATATTTCTAAAATCGAACCACGGCCTCTCCATATCCCACCAAAGATCGGAGGCGTCGTTATCTAGAACAATAGTTTCAAGGTCAGCTCGGTCGAATAATAAGCCCTGCGGAGTGGTGATGATAAGAACCGGATGAGCCATACTCTCCGCGCCGGTCCACGCTTCCAAATACTTTTTTGGAGAAAGTTCGCTTGAAAAAACATATGTGTAATGTTCAATGCCCCTTGCGAGTTCTTCTTTAAAAAGCCGCAATATTTCCGTTCGCGGAGACACAATCAAAAAACTTTGATTTCTCGCGAAATGCTCCCGAATCATTGTCCTATATTCGATTATCCGGTCTTTAATGCCGCCTTTAATGGAATATTTCAGGTGCGTTAGATTGTCCCGCGCTTTAAATTGATTTTTTTTATGCTGTAAAAAAAGCGCCTTGGGAATTAACTTGAAAAGTAAAAGCTCTTTTTCCACCATGGTTTCTCTATGGATCCTCTCTAGAATTGAGAAATCCCTTTCCGAAAAAAATTTTTCGGAAAGCACTTCTTTGACCGGCTTTAATTTAAAAGTGCTTTTTTTAAGCGAAGTTTTAAGCTCTTTTGCGTCTTTTACTTCAGTTACGATGGCTTCAATAAATTTCCCGCGCACGGGCACTAAAACCAGATCGCCTCGGGACAAATCTTTCATGCTAAAATAACTTAACGGCCCTATTAAAGGGCTTCTGGTTATGGAAATCACTTCAATAACTACCATGTAATTAGTATATTATATGAAGCGCAAAGATATAAAATATGGCTTCGGAAACTAGAAAGTGTCAGAATTGCAAATCCGATTTCATCATTGAACCGGAGGATTTCAGATTTTACGAAAAAATCTCCGTCCCGCCGCCGACCTGGTGCCCAGAGTGCCGGGTGGTGAGGCGAATGGTATTCAGAAACGAGCGTGCTTTGTATAAAAGAAAATGCGATTTTTCAAAAAAAGAAATTATTAGTCAATATCATGCCGATATTCTATTCCCTGTCTATGAGACAAGAATTGTTTATTCTGATGATTGGGAGCCTCCATATCTCGATTACGATCCTACTAAATCTTTTTTTGAACAACTAGCGCAATTGTCAAATATTGTCCCTCGCCCAGCACTTCTTACAGACGTAACTTCTATAGAACACAATAGCTTATATCAAAATGCAGCTAGTAGAAATAAGAATTGTTATATGGTATTTGCTTCTGGTGATAATGAACAATGCTTGTATGGCAGTAATGTGGATTATTCAAAGGACTGCATAGAAAATTTTTTTATACGAGATTGTGAATTATGCCATAAATGCATCGACTGTATAAAATCGTATAAACTCTATTTTTCCCAGGATTGCCAGGAATGCACGGAAAGTTACTTTTTATATGATTGTAGAAATTGCAATAATTGCTTTGGGTGCGTTGGGTTGCGCAATAAATCCTATTGTTATTTCAATCAACAATGTTCAAAAAAAGAATATGAAAATATGCTTGGTGGAGCCTTAAAAAGTTTAACAACTTCAAAGAAGAGTTTTGAATCTTTCCGTCTAAAATATCCGCATCGTTTCTCTAGTATAAAAAACTCCACAAACATAAAGGGTAATTTTATATTTAATTCACGGAACATAAAGAACAGTTTTATGATCTATGATTGTGAGGATTGCAAAAATTGTTATAAACTCGTTGCGGGTAAATCTTGCCATGATGTAAGCGACTGGGGAGATCCTGGGGAACTTTGTTATGAATCAATCACTGTAGGTAAAAATGCTTACCAGTGTCTATTTTCAAATAATTGTTGGCCGGGATGCAGCGATATTCAATACTGCAATACTTGTTCTGTTTCAAATAACCTCTTCGCCTGCATAGGCCTTCGCAACAAATCCTACTGCATCCTAAACAAGCAATACACCAAAGAAGAGTACGAAGCCCTTCTGCCTCGTATAATCAAACACATGAACGACATGCCCTATATAGACAAGAAGGGCAGAGTATATAGGTATGGTGAATTCTTTCCTCCAGAACTCTCTCCCTTCTCATATAACGAAACCATTGCTCAAGAATACTTCCCTTTAACCAAGGAAGAAGCCATTAAACAAGGCTACTCATGGAAAGACCCTGAACCAAGAAACTACCAGATAACCCTCAAAAACAAAGACATCCCTGATCATATAAAAGATGTACCCGACTCTATTCTCAATGAGATAATCGAGTGTGCTCATAATGTCGAAAGTAATGTCGAAAGTTCGACTTTCAACAACACACTTGGTTGTCCGACAACCAAGTGTAATGAGCAATGCACCCAAGCTTTCAGAATCATCCCTTCTGAACTCGACTTCCTGCGTAAACAAAACCTTCCTTTACCAAGACTCTGTCCTAACTGCAGACATTACCAACGCATTAAACAACGAAACCCTTTGAAGCTGTGGCATAGGCGATGCGAATGCGAAGGTCAAAAATCAAAACTCAAAGGGCAAAACCAATATCAAAATACCATTACTCATGAACACGCTGACTCTTCTTGTCCTAATGAGTTTGAGACTTCTTATGCTCCAGAACGGCCTGAAATCGTTTATTGCGAACAATGCTATGTTAAAGAGGTGGTTTAAGGAGATTGCTTGCCCCGTTGGAAGCCAAAGGCTTTCCTGCGGGGTTTATTGTGAGGGGTGTTATTTAAGGGAAGTGGTATAAATATGAATTGGACTGGTAAAAAAATACATTTTATAGGAATAAAGGGCGTGGGAATGTCCGCGCTAGCTTCTTTTTTAAAAAATGAAGGGGCTTTCATAAGCGGCTCGGATGTGGAAGAAAAATTCCAAACGGAAAGCGTTCTTGAAAAAATCGGCATTACACCAAAAATTTTCTCCGAGAAAAATATTGCGCCAGATCTGGATTTAATCATCTACACTCCGGCTTTTGACGCAAAAAATATCGAGCGCATAAAGGCAAATGAGCTTAGAATTAAAGAACTTTCTTACGGAGAAGCGCTGTCGCAATTTGCAAAAGACAAAAATGTGATAGTTATAACAGGAACTCACGGCAAAACCACAACAACTGCAATTTTGGGCCAAATTTTTGAAGCAGGAGGGCTTGATCCCTCTGTGCTCGTTGGAGACAATGTCAAGGCTTGGCAAGGCCCGGTACGAATAGGCAAGAGCAAGTGGTTTATTGTCGAGGGCGATGAGTATCAGGAAAAGTTCAGACTTTTTAAGCCCAAGGCCATTATCATCCCATCGCTCGACTACGACCACCCGGATTATTTTAAAAATAAAGAAGTTTATTTGAAATCCTTCTATGATTTTTTAAATGAAAATAAGAATGCGAAATTAGTAACCACAGTCAGCGTCCTCGAGGCACTAAAGGCGCGAGGCGAGACATTTGACGTCGAAGATAAAAAAATTTTTACCGAAAGCAATTTTATTCTTCCAGGCGAAGCTTACAAATCAAACTGCATGCTTGCGATTAAGATGGCGAGAATTTTTGGGATCAGCGCGGATGACATTAAACATGGCATTTCAAATTTTCAAGGTGTTGGGCGCCGGCTTGATTTTTATACAAAAGAAAATGATTCGATTTTTGTAGTGTATGATTACGCGCATCATCCCGCCGAAATCAAAACGACAATTTTGGCGTTAAGTTCAAAATATTCGGAGCATACGCTGGTTGCTGTTTTCCAACCGCATACATATTCGCGGACCAAAACTTTTATTGATGAATTCGCGCAGTCATTTGAGAAGGTCTACGCTGTTTTTTTTGCGGAAATTTACGCCTCCCAAAGAGAAGCGGCGGGCGACATTAATATAGAAAATCTGATCATTAAAACCCACAAGTTGCAGCCACGTGTCTACAGGCTTCGCGACTTTGAACCGGAGACGCTGAAAAAATACTGCCTAAAATTAGAAAAGCCGCTTATTCTTTTCATGGGCGCAGGAGATATATGGCGCTATGCGGAGAAATTTGCGGAATTAATCAGCAGCGTTCAACTTAACCCTCATTAAAATTCCATCATCAATGACGTAGAGATCTTCAAGGCCGCGGGGAAGCGCGAAATCCGGGAACTTCCCTTTATAAATCGGCTGTATAATGCGTCCACCTCTTGAATCTATTTCAATCGCCCAAATTCCATTTCCATATGAAGCAATCAAAGCCTCCCGCCTTTTTGGAAAAAATTCAAAATTCCTAATATCTTTATTTTCCAAAAGCGTGACTGCTCTTTCTGCAAAATAATAAGGAAGGGGTTCCGGTTCGAGCCATTCGGCCGCAAGCTCTCTTTTTAGAGGATCAAAAGAAACTTTAATGCTTTTTCTCGAATTTATTCTTTCATTAAATAATTCTTCTTCATCCGGCAATTTTACCGCTGTCTCTTCCCCTAAAGACGCAACCGCAGCGCTCCTGTTGTCAAAATCAAGCAAAACCCGAATAGCCTTACCGTCTAATTTTACGACAGCTCCATTATCAAGCCACCTGATTAACTCAAAAGACTTCGTATAAGTAAAAGCAGACTCCCCGGGGATAGGGCTCATAAACTCGTCGGAATCCGGAACATACCAGGCAATTGCTTTCCGGTTTTTGGTTTCAAACGAAAGAAGTAAAATCGAGTCGAAGGTTGAGGATTTGATGCCTACAAACCCGCCACGAGAAAGTATTTTTCCATTTGTCTGCATTGGCACTAAAAGCGCATGCGCTTCAGTAACAAATTGCGATTTTACATTAAGGTCCTTTGCCCACGGCAAATAGCCCTCTTTCAACACAAGAATCCCGTATTTTTTCGGCGCTAAATTCTGAATAAAAACGCCAGATTGCAAAAGGTTTGTTTTTCTCTGTAAATTCTTATCGACAAAAATTTCAGAGCCGGTGAACGTTGATGAGATGTAAAGACCGCCGGTTTTTCTTAAAGAAAAATCGGGGTCGACTCTGTATCCAAGCGCGTATAAAATCGTCACCGGGACGAGTAGCAGAAAAATCAAAACGGAAATCCAAAAAAGTATTTTTCTTTTTGATCGCGTAAGCACTTATTAAGTATACTAAAAAAAACCCTTAAAAAGAAGGCTTTATGCTTCATGTTTTGTGATATGTGTTTTATACTTAAAAATATGGATAAATTCGTCATAAGCGGCGGTAAAGAGCTTAAAGGTGCAATAGAAATCGCCGGTTCCAAGAATACGATATTGCCGTGCATTGCGGCCTCTCTTTTAACAGAAGAAGAAATTATTCTGGAAAATGTTCCGGAGATCAGCGACGTTGCCTCCATGATTGAAATACTGCAAACGCTCGGCGCTGAAGTAAATTACGATAAACCCAAAAAAATTCTCGCCGTCAATTCAAAAAAGGTCTCTTCTTTTGAAATTACCGAAACTTTGGGCAAAAAATTAAGGGCATCAATCTTGTTATCCGGTCCGCTCTTAGGAAGATTTAAAAAAGCGGCCCTGCCGTATCCGGGAGGGGACAATATCGGCAGAAGACCACTTACAACACATCTTAACGCTCTTATAAAACTCGGCGTTTCAAAAAAGGAAAATGACTTACTCGAGCTTAATGCGGAAAATTTCAAATCCGCCCCGATAATCTTGGAAGAACCGAGCGTAACGGCAACAGAAAATACCATTTTAGCCTCCGTGCTAATGCCCGGCACCACGGAAATTCATCTTGCCGCCGCAGAACCTCACGTTCAAAATCTGATAGCCCTCTTAAACTTGATGGGGGCAAAAATCAGCTGGAAGGACATCGGGGTTATAAAAATTGATGGAGTAAAAAAACTTAAAGGCGCCGAGTTTAAAATGAACCCGGATGAAATCGAAATTTCTGGATTCGCGGCTTTGGCGGCGGCAACACGCTCTTCAATTCTTCTCCGTAATGTTGAATTTAAATATATAGATGCCGTGCTTCTGCAGCTTTCTAAAATGAAAATACCTTATCGCAAGATTGAGAATGATTTATTAATAGAAAAAAATCCGGATCAATATGAGGCCTTTAGAATTCAGGCCGGGCTTTACCCGAAATTAATTTCAGATCATCTGCCTCCGTTTGCCGTACTCGCGACCCAGGCAAAAGGGGAATCACTAATACATGAATGGCTTTACGAAGGAAGACTTAAATACATTGAAGAACTTCAAAAAATGGGAGCCTCGACAAAAATTTTGGATCCGCATAGAGCTATAATCAAAGGCCCGACCCGGCTAAAAGGAACCGAGCTGATCAGTTATGACGTAAGAGCGGGACTAACGGTTATAATCGCCGCCCTGGTTGCTGAAGGAGAAACCCGCATTTCAGGAATTGAACACGTTGAAAGAGGGTATGAAAAAGTCGAGCAAAGGCTCCAAAAGATAGGCGCGAACATAAAACGTGTTGGCTAGAATCTTTTTACTACCCCTTATAGTCTCCGCCCTGACAGAAATTATCTTCACCCATCAAGCAGAAACGGCAAGGCGCAAGGTATTCATCCCCCCACCTTTCCAGAATACACAGCGGTCTTGCCGCGTGGATGAATGGGCGGCGTAAAAATCCTTACAGGGGGGTCCAATACCCTGCGGGAAGGTGGGGGGATTTATTTCTAACGGGATAAATGATATATAGTGTATGATATTGAATTCAACTAAAATATAATGGCTTTATTTATAAGAAAACTTGGCATCGATCTTGGCACCGCAAATACGCTGGTATTTATGCCTGATGAGGGAGTAATTTTGAATGAGCCTTCCGTTGTCGCAGTGTCAATTCCGGACAACAAAATAATGGCCGTAGGAGCTGACGCAAAAGGAATGGTCGGAAAAGCGCCCGATATAATCACGGTTTACCGTCCAATGAAGGACGGCGTTATCGCTGATTACCGCGTTACCGAAGCTATGCTTCGCTATTTTATCAATAAAGCGCTTGGTAACTGGAATTTTTTCAAACCGGAAGTGATGATTTCGGTTCCCGCTGGGGTAACTTCAACGGAACGCAGATCGGTTGTTGAGGCCGCGGTCAGGGCCGGAGCCAGAGCGGCTTATGTAATTAAAGAGCCAATTCTCGCCGCACTCGGAGCGGGAATACCCATTCAGGAACCAACCGGCTATATGATAGTAGATATAGGCGGGGGGACAACCGATGTCGCGGTCATATCGCTTGGCGGAATTGTTGCTTCAACTTCCGTAAAAGTAGCTGGAAATAAAATAGATCAGGCTATTTCGGATTATGTTAAAAAAACATACAACCTCGCAGTAGGAGAAAGAACATCAGAAGATATTAAAATCGCGATAGGATCAGCTGTACCAGTCGAAAAAAACGAATCGTACACGATAAAAGGCAGGGATCTGCTCACGGGCCTTCCAAGGCAAGCCACGGTTACGACCAATGAAATAGTCAAAGCAATTGACTATGAACTTAGGGATATGATTAAAGCGATCAAAAGCGTTTTGCAGGAGACTCCTCCCGAACTTGCCGCAGATATTATTGACAAAGGAATTGTCATGACGGGCGGGAGCTCGCTTCTTAAAAATATAGACGAACTCGTATACCGCTCAACAGGCGTTAAGGCGCGAGTCGCGGATGAAGCGCTCCTATGCGTCGCCAAAGGAACGGGAATCGCTCTTGAGCATTTGGAGGTTTATAAAAAAAGCGTCCTTGCTAAAAGATGATTTTGCGCGGCGACATTGAGGAATCTCTTAGAAAATTTTTTAAGGAAGCGAAATCCGCTGGCGCGTATCTGCTTATAAGCGAGAATCCGGAATTGAAAAAAAGCCTGATCGGATTTCTTAAATGCGAGAAAAGAACTTATTGTAAAAAATGCGCTTACTGCCAAAACACTAACTTACTCGATTTATATACTTATTCCGGAGAGACGCTGAAAATCGAAGAGGCGAGACAAATTCAGGTCGAAGCCCAAAAAAGTTCGTGGAACGGGAATAAAATATTCATCATAGAAAGCCAGATACCACGGGACGCTCAAGCAGTTTTACTGAAAACAATGGAAGAGCCTCGAGCTAATAATTATTTTATCATCGAAGCCGCGGCTGTAGCTGGATTTACAAAACCGTTCCTTTCAAGGCTGAATGTCTTTCGCGCCAAATCAAAAGACGAGGGCGATAAATCTCTCGCCAAAAAACTTTTAACCGGCGGGATAAAAAAGCGCCTTGAAGCGGCGTATCTGCTTTCAAAGGAAAAGAAAAATATGGAAAAAATTTTTAAAGAACTGGAATTTTGGATTGATGAGAGGATCGAAAAATCCGATGGACATGATTTTGGAAAAATCTCCGCCTTTCTCTCCGATTTTTTTGAAATTAAAAAAAAATTCTTGGAAAAAACTTACTTTAATAAAATGCTGCTTGAACATCTCGTTCTCTCGGCGTCATATCTTGAATCCCTTTAGAAATCACAGACACAGTATAAATATGACGGGTATAAAAACACCAAAAATATTATCGAATAATTTAAGGCACAGCGGCCGTTGTGTCTGTGTCTTATTTCTAGCGGGATGAAAGTCTTTATAGCAATTGTGCTTATTATTTTCACAGTTATTGTGATTATATTTGTCACTCCTATAATTAACCGGCAGAGTCCTCAAGCCGCGGCAACCGGAGGAACGCTTTATAAAAGCGAAGATGACGGTGAAAACTGGCAGGGCATTTCTAAATTCCAGGGAGGGGATATTTCAAAAATACTTATTGACGCGGAAGATAAAGATTTCCTGATAATCGGAACGTCAAAACGAGGCCTATGGCGTGTGCATAGAGACGGAAGCGAAGTCACAAGATATCTTGAGGCGCTTGGAGACGGCGCTAAAATATCCAATATTTTAAATCCGGCTTACTCAAGAAACCTGCGCGCTTTAACTTTTTACCAAAAGCGCGGCCATGTAATATCATATGTGGGGGACAAACAAAAGGAACTGCTCTTCGCACCTCTCGATAATTTTGGATTTATCTCCGGATTCGAATTCGGGGGAGGCCGGATAATTAAAATTGCTGGATCAGACGGCAGCCTTTTTCAGTCCACCGATAAAGGCGAGGCATGGACAGTCATCGCGCGCTTCGGAGAGGGAATCGCCTTCATGGAAGTCAACCCGGAAAACTTTAATGAAATCTGGGTAGTTAACGGAAAGGGCTCGCTTTATCATTCAGAGGACGGAGGAAGAGATTGGGAAGATTTTACCCGTTCTTTGAATAATTTCAGCAATTCAAAAAAAACGCGCGCGATTGCCTATGACGCAAAATCAGGCACGTTCTACCACGCTTCAAACTACGGACTTCTAAAATCTTTTGATAATGGCAGAAATTTTGAGCAGGTAAAAATGACCGTACCACCAAGTTCATTGCCGATTACGGCCATTGCGGCAAACCCGACTTCAAACGAAAAAATCTACGCGGCTTCCTTAAACCAACTTTTTATATCTGACGACGCGGGGCAAACATGGCGAAGCAGACGGCTGAACGTAAAAGGAGTTATTTCTCAAATTTTATTAGATCCATCCAACTCGAGGAGAATATTTATTGGCCTTAGCGGTTTATAATTAATGTATTAAACATATGACATACGATTTTAAGAAATTAGAAGACAAAATCGCTGGCGCGATTTCGCACCTCGAATCTGAAACCGCCTCATTGAGAACCGGAAGAGCAAACCCGGCTCTTGTGGAAGACATTAAAATTGACGCTTACGGGGCGCCGAATCCGCTGAAAAACATTGCCGCTATTTCAATAGAAGACGCCAAAACGATCATTGTCCAGCCATGGGACAGATCGCTTCTTGAATCGATTGAGAAAGGAATAGCCGCTTCAAATATCGGGCTGCGGCCTGTTGTAGCAAAAGATATTTTAAGAGTAATTCTTCCGGACCTTACCGAGGAAAGAAGGCAATCCGTAATAAAAATACTTAAAGAAAAACTGGAAGAATCCAGGGTATCCGCAAGAAAGGCCAGGGATGAAATTTGGAAAGAAATACAGGGCTTGGAACGCCAGAAAAAAATATCAGAAGATGAAAAATTCCGCCTGAAAGAACAGATGGAAGACCGGATTAAAAAAGCCACTCTTAAAATAGAAGGGATCGCGAAGAAAAAAGAGCGGGAGATCCTTGAGTGAGTGTTAGACACAAAGTCCGAGCCGTCAAATTTTTGCAAAACGAAGCTTCAATTCGCGAAATTATATTCTCTCCTTTTACGAAAAATTCATAACTCAATCGGAGTACCGGTCTCAAACAATGAATTTTTCTACTGCGTTCATTAATTTCTAGCTCATATCCCGCTTATGTTTGCAAAAATTTGACGGCTCGGGCTTTGACAGTTGTGAATTTAATGCCGCGGAGGTAAAATTAAAGATTAATGATTCTAACAATTCTAACATTTTTAATTATTGTAATGGCGCTCGTGCTTTCGCATGAGTTCGGTCATTTTATTTTTGCCAAAATGAAAGGTGTGAAGGTGGATGAATTCGCCTTCGGATTCCCGCCACGCATATTCAGTGTCCAAAAAGGAGAAACAAAATACTCTTTTAACATTTTACCGCTTGGCGGATATGTAAAAATCCAAGGCGAAGATGGAGAAGTGGCCGGGGAAAGAAGTTTCTCCGCGCAGGGTTTTTGGTCTAAAATTTTAATTTTACTCGCGGGAATCTTGTTTAATTTATTACTCGCTTACTTTCTCATAAGCGCCGTACTCATGGTTGGCGTAACCCAGCCTCTTGACGACAACGACCCTTCCAAAGGCGATATTTTAATTACTGAAATTCAAGAGAAATCGCCGGCTGAAATTGCAGGTCTTATAGCTGGCGACAAAATCATTAAAATAAGAGACGATGAGAGAGCCATAACGCCGTTAAAAGTTGAAGAGGTGCGAAATTTCATCCGTGAAAGAGGGGGGGGTAACATAACTTTAAAAATTATGCGTGGCAAAGATGCGATCGAGCTGAACGCAATCCCAAAAAAGGGCGAAGCAGAAAATGAAGGAATGCTTGGAATCGGCCTGATGCGCGTCGGCATAAAAAAAATTTCTCCACCTGCCGCGCTTGTTCAGGGCTTCAGTACAACAGTTAATTTAACTTCTATGACCGCTGTCGCCTTAGGAGGCTTTTTTAAAGAATTGTTTACAGGCCAGGCGTCTTTTCAAGGCGTCTCTGGTCCTGTCGGGATTGTTAATATAGTCGGCGATTTTTCACGCTTCGGAATGATTTTCTTAATCCAGTTAACAGCCATCCTTTCCATAAATTTGGGGCTTATAAATCTTATTCCATTTCCGGGACTCGACGGCGGAAGAGCCTTTCTCTTAATACTTGAAAAATTAAAGGGGTCTCCGTTCAACTGGAAATTCGCCAGAGCCTACCATGCTACCGGATTTGCGATTTTAATTTTACTGATGATTCTGATAACATATCATGATATATTGAAGCTGGTTTCGTAGGCCATTAATTTAACTAATCGGGCAGGCGAAACGACAGAAATATGAGATATTCGGAATTCTTAATAAAAACGTCAAAAAATGACCCTTCAGGCGAAGAAAGTATAAATGCCAAATTGCTTATCCGCGCCGGTTTTATTGATAAAGTAATGGCGGGCGTATATAATTTCCTCCCGCTCGGGCTCAAAACCCTAAAAAAAATCGAAAATGTCATCCGTGAAGAGATGGTAAGCCTAGGCGCCAAGGAACTCCTAATGCCCGCCCTTCAACCTAAAGAAAATTGGATGAAAACCAAGCGTTTTGACGCGTATGATACGCTTTTTCGATTTACCAGTTTTTACTCAAAAACGGATTATGTCCTAGGACCGACCCACGAAGAAATTATCTCCCCGCTTGCCAAAAAATTTATAAGCTCGTATCGCGACCTTCCTAAAAGTCTTTTCCAAATACAAACAAAATTCCGCGACGAAAAAAGGGCGAAAGCCGGACTTTTGCGCGGCAGGGAATTTTTAATGAAAGATTTGTATTCTTTCCATGCGAGCGACGACGATCTTGATAATTATTACGACAAAGTATCTAATGGATACGAACGGATATTCATAAAAGCTGGAATAGGCCAGGATACCTATCTGACGTTTGCTTCAGGCGGAACTTTTTCAAAGTACTCCCACGAATTTCAGACTTTGACTCCCGCAGGTGAAGACACAATTAATATATGCAATAAATGCCACGTTGCTGTTAATGAGGAAATTATTGCAGAACAATCTTCCTGCCCTCAATGCGCCTCGAAAGATTTAAAAAAAGAAACAGCTGTTGAAGTTGGCAATATTTTCAAACTCAAAACAAAATACTCTGAACCATTCAATCTTTCTTACAAAAATGAGAGCGGCGCGGAAAAACACGTTATTATGGGCTGCTACGGCATCGGCCTTAACCGGCTCATGGGAACCATCGTAGAAAAACACCATGACGACAACGGCATTATTTGGCCAAAGTCTGTTGCGCCCTTTAAACTTTACTTAATAAGCCTTGATACCGATAATAGTGATGTAAAAAATTATGCAGATAAGCTTTATAAAGAATTGGACCAAGCAAAAATTGAAGTCCTTTATGATGATCGAGGTGCCTCTGCCGGAGAAAAATTCGCTGATGCGGACCTGATAGGCATTCCGTTCAGAGCGGTTATTTCCAAAAAAATGCTCGCCCAAAATAAAATTGAAATTAAAAAACGATCTGTAAAAAAAACTGAACTGATTGAAAGGGCTGGTCTTGAAAAATATTTAAACCTAAATTAAATGTTTGAGAAATTCTTTTCATTCTTTTCACACGACATAGGCATTGACCTCGGAACAGCAAATACGCTTGTCTACGTTCATGGCCGCGGAATTGTCATAAATGAACCGTCTGTCGTCGCGCTGAACCAAAAAACCGGACAAGTCGTTGCAATTGGGCAAGAAGCCAGACGAATGGTCGGAAGAACCCCCGGCCATATTTCCGCGGTCAGGCCCCTCGTTGAAGGAATAATTTCCGATTTTGAAATTACGGAGGAAATGCTCTCATACTTCATAAAAAAAGTCCATTCGGACACAAACACGCTTTTTGCGCGGCCGCGCATTGTCATTGGCATTCCTTCAGGAATCACCGAGGTAGAAAGGCGGGCAGTTCGGGACGCCGCAAAGTCTGCCGGAGCCAGAGACGCATATCTTGTTGAGGAACCAATGGCCGCGTCTATCGGAATAAAACTTCCAATACAAGAACCGGTAGGAAATATGATTGTTGATATCGGAGGCGGCACAACGGACATCGCGGTAATCTCGCTTGGCGGAATTGTTGCGGCAAAAAATCTCCGTGTGGCCGGGGACAGATTAAACCAAGACATAATCAACTACGCTCGCGATGAATTCAAACTTCTACTTGGCGAGCGAACCGCCGAAGACGTAAAAATAGCAATCGGATCGGCATGGAAGCTCCCTGAACCAATGGAAGCGACAATAAGGGGACGCGATCTCGTAACCGGCCTTCCGCGCGAAGTTATCGTGACCGATACGGATATTAGAGAGGCTATGGCAAAATCAATCAGAGTCATAGCTGAAGCCACTAAAGAAGTCATAGAAAAAACTCCTCCCGAATTGATATCCGACATGATGCACCGAGGCATAGCCCTTGTCGGCGGTGGATCGTTTCTGCGCGGAATTGATAAAGTGCTTGAAGTTGAGACAAAAATTCCAGTTCATATAGCGGAAGACCCGCTCACAGCCGTAGTGCGAGGATGCGGAGTGATCCTTGAAGATTTAAATAATCTAACCGACGTGCTCGTTGAACATGAGGAAGAACTTCCCCCTATTTAAAAAAAATCCTCCGAGTTTAAGTAAAACTTACGGCTTTATCATTTTTTTAATAATAGCCGTTTTGATTGTTTATTTTGCAAATCCTGAAATTCTCTCTCCAATAAGTTTTCCATTTATCCAAACAGGGCGCGGCATGCAAAATCAAAGTAGCAATTTTTTGTCTTTTTTTACCTCAAGAAAAACTTTATCAGACAAAATTGACGGCCTTATGCGCGAAAATGAAGAGTTAAAGCTTGCAAACGCGCTGATGAGAGAAACCGTACGCGAATACGAATTCTCTAAAAATAATGCTGACAGAAGCTCTAAAGTCGTGAAGATCACAAGCCAAGCCCCCATATCTCCTTACGATACGATCATGATCAATAAAGGCGTCGGGGACGGGATAGCTGAAGGGCAAAAAGCCATTGCCTACGGCAGCATTATCTTAGGAAAAGTAGAGAATATAAATAATAATGGCTCGGCTATAAAACTTCTATCCTATCCGGGCTTAAAAACTGAAGGCTACCTTGAATCTCTTTCACTAAACGTCGTGCTGGAAGGCATAGGAGGCGGGGCTATAAGATTCTCGGTTCCAAAAGGAGTTGAAATAAAAAACGGCGACTCCGTATTTTCAAGCGAGTCCGCTTATTTAATCGGCCAAGTAGAGTACATTAACCAGTCGGAGTCAGAGCCATTACAGGAAATTTTTATCCGCGCTCCTATTAATTTGAAAAACTTAAGATTTTTAGAAATACTATCCTGAAAAACGATGCCATTACAGCTTCGCCTGATATTTCTGCTGATCACATTATTCCTCACATTTAACTATGGATGGGAATTCGCAATCGGCGGAGTTATTTTTTTAATAGTATATAATGATTCTGATTACTGGCTTTTACTAGCGGGGCCTATTTTAGATTTGATTTTTCCTTTTCCGTTTATTTTTTTTACTCTCACAATATGCGCAATCATCGCCCTGTCAAGCGCCACAAAAAACTTCTTTAAAGAGGAAAATTTTTCAAGTTTTGCCGCAAAATTTATCATGCTTATCTGCGCCACCGCCCTGATAATATCCGCATATTTCATAAAGGATATGGACATAATGCGCGCGATGTCATTTACTTACGCATTTTTAAATAAAACCATTCTTGAAATTGCGGCTTTCGCGCTATTATTAAAGCTAGCAAAATATGGGAATCTTTTCAAAAAAACAAGACAAATTCCGCACTTTAGAACCTGATGAAGTATTTCTTGATTCGCGAAATATACCCGGATTCGAACGAGAGCGTTTTGAGGGAAGGCTCGAGCACCCGCTCTCTTTAAAGACATTTTGGTACTTAGGCGCGTCGCTGTTTATTTTAGGCTTTATTTTCATTTATAAATCTTTCCAGCTTCAAATTGTTGATGGAAAAGAACTCCGCATCCGGGCTGAAGCCAATAGACTTAGAATTCAACCACTTTGGCCGGAAAGGGGACTAATCCTTGATCGAAACGGCGAAGTGATGGCGGACAATGAACCCGCTTTTAGAATTGTCCTGAACGCAGGCGAAATTAAAGACTTAAACAAGGACAACGAAAAACTTGAAAAATTAAAAGACGATCTTGGCGAAAGCCTTGAAATTCCTGCGGAAAATTTCGAGAACGCCATCGGTCAGGCAAGGCGCGAAAAAAAAGGTCTGCTGCTCGGCACTTTTTTTAATTGGGAAGATGCGGAAAAATTCAAGCGGGATTTCATCGGCCTGCCTTTATCAATCGAACCTTTCTCGTCGAGGAATTATGCTGAAAAAGAAGCTACTTCTCATATTTTAGGATATTTGGGTAAACCTTCCCCCGGAGATCCGACTTTAAATCAAAGATTCCATAGCCTACTCGGCAAAGGAGGAGTTGAAGCAATGCAGGAAGAGAGCCTGAAAGGGAAAATCGGATCAAAATTAACTGAAATTGATTCGAGCGGTGAAATTTCATCTGAAGCCGTTCAGGAGCCTTCGGTCAACGGCGGAAACATCTATCTAACAATCGACTTTGCGCTTCAAAAAAAAGCATACGAGAGCGTTAAAGAAATTGTAACGACCCGCGGGTTCAGGGGGGGGTCGGCCATTATAATTGACGTTGAAAACGGCGAAGTTCTCACCCTTGTCAGCTATCCCGGATTTGACGCGGAAGCGATGTCCAGAGGCAAGCCTCGAGAGACAATCGAAAATATTTTGAATGACAATGCTTCAAAGCCTCTCTTCAATAGGGCAATTTCAGGGCTGTATGCTTCGGGGTCTATTTTCAAGCCTATTCTCGCGATCGCCGGGCTTGAAGAAAGCATCATAACTCCTGAAAAGAAAATTTTATCCACAAAATCAATTGCCATCCCAAACCCTTATGATCCTTCAAACCCGAGCATTTTTTACGACTCAAGAGAAAACGGATGGGTGGACATGAGGCGCGCTCTCGCGCTTTCCTCAAATATTTATTTTTATTCCGTCGGAGGTGGGCTGGGAGACATCAAAGGTCTTGGCGTAAAAAAAATCGGTGAGTGGGCGGCCAAATTCGGACTTGGAGAGCTTACGAATATCGATCTTCCGGAAGAAAAAAAGGGGTTTATCCCCGGTCCTGAATGGAAAAAAGAAACCAACAAAGACGATCCGATTTGGAGGCTCGGCGACACTTACAATCTTTCAATAGGCCAGGGCAACGTTCAAGTAACGCCTCTTCAAATGGCAGTTGTCGCGGCTGCAATCGCGAATGGGGGGAAAGTTTTAGAGCCGCATATTTTAAAATATATCAAAAAGGACGGCGAAGTTGTTTTTGAAACAACCCCTCGCGTCAAAAAAACAATCAGTATAAAGCCGGAGAATCTAAAAGTCGTTCACGAGGGGATGGTGCTGACGACTTCCGAAGGAACCGCGAAGGCGCTCGGCACCCTTAAATTCAGCGTGGCCGCAAAAACAGGGACAGCCGAGATCGACTCGGTAAATAGAGTGAACTCCTGGTTTATGGGCTTTTTCCCGGCCGAAAAGCCAAAATACGCGATGGCGGTTTCCATGGAATCAGGTGCTTCCGCAAGCATAGTAGGAGCATCTGCGGCAGCGAGACAAATTCTGGAATGGCTCTCAATTTATCGATCTGAATTAATCCCTGAATAAGGCTTTCTGCACACAGTTCAGATTGACATATATAAGCGCTATATTATACTTCCTGAAACAATATGAATGTAATACATAATGATGCCGAATATTTAAGCGAAGAGGGATTCACAAAGCTTAAAGGAGAGCTTGCTAATCTTAAGGAAAACAAACGAAAAGAAATCGCGGCAAGGCTCGAATACGCAAAAAGCTTAGGGGATCTTTCCGAAAACGCCGAGTACCATGAGGCCAAAGAAGACCAGCTCTCGCTTGAAGCAAGAATAGCGGAACTTGAAGATATTCTTTCAAGGGCTGTTTTAATTTCCCACACGGAAAATTCTTTCGTAAATATCGGATCTTGCGTAAAGGCCCTGAAGAACGGGGGCAGTGAAGAAGAAACCTACTGCATTGTAGGCTCTGAGGAAGCAAACCCAAGCGAAAAAAGAATTTCAAATGAATCGCCAATCGGAAAGGCGCTTTTAGGAAAGAAAAAAGGGGAAATGGCAATGGTGCATACGCCTAAAGGCGAGATTCAATATAAAATTCTGGACATTCAGTAACTTTGCGGCAAAAATAATCGCTACAATTAAATTCGAAGCGACTTCGACGGATTTTATAATTCAGTATATAATATAAAATTATGCTAGATGATTTAAGAAAAGCCCGACTTGAAAAATTAAAACTTTTGAAAGATGCGGGGATATCGCCTTATCCCTCAAAAAGCTCATTTAAAATCAGCCCGATCCCGCTCATAAAAAAGAACTTTAAAAAACTATCCAAAACGAATAAAGTGGTTGCTGTTGCCGGAAGAATAACAGCAAAACGAGAACACGGCGGTTCCGTCTTTATTGATATCTCCGACGGCAAGGCCATATCGCAGGTTTTCTTGGGGAAAAATAAACTTCCTAAAGGCTCATTTGAGCTTTTTTCAAAAGCCGTGGATATCGGCGATTTTGTCGCCGTGTCTGGAAAGCCTTTTTATACGAAAAGAAAAGAGCCGACAATCGAAGCTAAAAAATGGGAAATGCTTGCTAAATCTCTTCTGCCTTTGCCGGAAAAATGGCACGGCCTTCAAGATCCGGAGGAAAAATTAAGAAAGAGATACCTTGAAATTCTTTTTAATCCTGAAATAAGGGAAATGATCGAAAAAAAGGCCCTGTTCTGGAACAGCGTTCGCGAGTTTCATTCAAAAAACGATTTCCTTGAAGTTGAAACGCCAGCGCTAGAAGTAACAGCCGGAGGAGCTGACGCAAATCCCTTTATAACCCGACACCAAGCGCTTGATATGGACGTTTATCTAAGAATTTCCGCAGGGGAACTCTGGCAAAAAAGATTAATGGTCGCGGGGTTTAAAAAAACATTCGAAATTGGCCGCATATTTCGTAATGAAGGCATGTCCGCGGAACACTTGCAGGACTATACTCAATGCGAAGCGTATTGGGCGTACGCGGACTATAAAGATATGTATGAATTTCTTAAAGAGTGCTACATTTTTGTAGCTAAAAAAACTTTTAAAACATTAAAATTTAAAATCAGAGGATTTGATGTCAATTTAGGAGGGAAATGGCCGTTGATTGATTACGCGGAAGAAATAAAAAAACAGACAAAAATAGATATTTGGAAGGCGAGCGAGGTGGAAATCATCAATAAAGTAAAATCCCTGAATACAAAATCAGAATCAGGATCAAGAATAAAATTAATAGATGCGCTTTGGAAATATTGCCGTAAAAATATCGGAGGCCCCGCGATACTAATCAATGAGCCAAAATTTATGTCGCCGCTCGCGAAATCTTCAAAAGCGAATCCAAACGTAACTGAACGATTTCACTTTCTAATCGGAGGAAGCGAGATGGGCCAGGGATACAGCGAATTAAATGATCCAATTGATCAGAGGGAAAGATTTATTGTTCAGGAGCAAATGCGCAAAGAAGGGGACGAGTCAGCACAAATGAAAGACGAAGACTTTATTGAGGCCCTTGAACACGGCATGCCTCCAACCGCAGGGCACGGATTTTCAGAACGCTTATTCAGCTTTCTAATAGACAAACCGGTCAGAGAAAATCAAATTTTCCCTTTGGTCAAACCTAAAAAGTAGCACAAAAGGAAGCTGATGGTTTTTGCACGGATTTTGTCTCCCTGCCAATGACTTGGCAGGGAATTTTACTTTTCCACAAGAAACCTATTAATATATTTGATAATTATAAAAAAGTGGGATAGAATTAACTAGAAGTGGTGAATTGTGGATAATACTGTGGATAATGTTAATAACTTTAAAAAACCTTGTAAAACAAGGATCAAAAGGCATTTAGAATGCGAAGCACCGCCCTTTTAGTCAAATTTTTATGTTTATAGGCGAATATATACACTCAATTGATACAAAAAAACGAGTTGCCGTACCTGCCAAGTTCAGGTCAGAGCTCGGAAAAAAGGCGGTGATAACGCGAGGCCCTGATCGGTCGCTCGTGCTTTACTCTATGAACGAGTGGAATAAAGTTGCTTCAAAGATCGCCGAATTGCCGACCGGACAGCGCGACATGCGAAGTTTCGCAAGATTTTTTCTTGCCGGAGCGTCCGAAGTGGAGCTCGATAATCTTGGAAGAATCCTGATTCCTGATTTTCTTAAATCTCACGCGGAGCTGGAAGAAGAGGTGGTTATCATCGGCGTTTTCAAAAGAATTGAAATCTGGAACAAACAACACTGGGAGAAATACAAAAAAGAAATTGAGGGCGCCGCTGATCAGCTTGCAGAAAAGCTTGGCGAGATCGGAGCTTACTAAATCGTGAACCATAAATCATAAAAACTGAAGCATGAAGCATGAGATCCACGTACCGGTTTTAGTAGAAGAAGTTATCAATGGCCTTAACATCAAAAAAAATTCAGTCGTTATAGACGCAACAGCAGATGGAGGAGGACATTCGAGAGAAATACTTAAAAAAATGGGCCCGGAGGCGAGACTTTTATGCCTCGACTGGGATAAAGAAATGACAGAGCGTCTCGAAAACGAATTCCGAAATGATGAGAGAGTTAAAATAATCCAATCGAACTTCTCTTTAGTGGAGAAGATGGCGAGAACCCTAAGATACCGGCCAGACGCTATTTTTTTCGACCTTGGGCTTAGTTCTTTTCAACTTCAGGCGTCAGGCCGGGGATTCTCGTTTTTAAAGGATGAGCCGTTAAAAATGACTTATGACGAAAATACTCATCCAAACGCGAAAGAAATTGTAAACAAATTTTCAGAAGAAGAACTTGGCGAAATTATTAAAGAATACGGAGAAGAACGCCTCTGGAGAAAGATTTCTAAAGCCATTACGGAACAAAGAAAACGAAGGCCGATTGAAACCTCCAAAGAGCTCGCGGATACAATACTTAGATCAGTTCCAAGACGCGGAAAAATACACCCGGCCACAAAAACATTTCAAGCCCTTAGAACTTTTGCGAATAAAGAGCTTGAAAATATCAAAGTAGGACTTGATGGCGCATGGAATGTTTTAGAGCCTGAAGGAAGAATTTGCGTAATATCGTTTCATTCGCTTGAAGACAGGATTGTAAAAAGATTTTTTAAAGGGAAAGTTGCGGAGCAAAAAGCAATTTTAATAAATAAAAAAGTTATAACGCCAGCGCGAGAAGAAATTACACAAAATCCGCGTTCGCGCTCCTCAAAACTAAGAATTATTCAAAAAATATGACTCAAAGTCTAAGAGCGATACAAAAAGAAATGGATACTATTCTAAGCGAAAGGCTCGGCTATATTCTCTTTGTGCTGATCGGCCTCTCGCTCGCTGTTTACATTTTCTCATTAAATGCCGCCATATCGGAAAGCTACCGAAAAGAAAAAATACTAAGAGACTCAAAATTATCCCGACAGGAACTTTTAGAAAAAGAAGAAGTTTTCGCCGTGAAGCTCGCGAATTTTTACGAAAAAAACACGGCGTCCTTTGTTGCCGCGGAAAAAGTAGAACCTCAATTTGCTTCAAGAAGCTCCTCTGTAGCTGAAGCAAGACCTGCGACTGTAATTCGCTAGCGGATAGGAAGCTGATATATATTTTGCACTCATTCTCGACCGCCCTGCGGCGGTCTCCGAGGTTGCCTGCCTTTTCAGTCGCTTAAGAAGGCGACGCCATGCTGAAAAGGCGGCAAAATCCGTGCAGAAAAAACATATCAACTTCCTCAAACCGCCCGACTCAACCAATCATTATATATTGTGGCGAATACATTTAAAATTTACAATAAATAATGATGACTGGGGGAAAAGAAATTCTAAATACTGTCGCGAGAATAAGAATGGTTTTTTTCATCCTCCTTTGCTGCGGAATCATCGTCGCGATCCGTCTCTTTTTCCTGCAAATCGTCTCTGGACCTTATTACAAGACCCAGGCATCCCGCCAGCAAAATTTCTCCGAGCTCTTAACCCCGAGGCGCGGGGAAATTTATTTGAGAGAGAGAAGCGGCGAACTTGTCCCACTCGCGACCACTAAAGAAGGATACCTTCTTTATATAACGCCTAAAACCATAACCGACGCAGAAAGCCTTTATGCCAAATTAAAACCAATCCTTGCAGATTCTTTGGATTACGAAGATTATATCGCGAGAGCGCTAAAAAAAGACGATCCCTACGAAGTCATTCTGCATAAACTAGACAGAAGGACCGTTCAAAAAATCCAGGAACTGAAAATTGATGAGACCGGCATATCGCCCGAAGAATGGAGAATCTACCCCGCCAAGACCATGGCTTCGAATGTCGTAGGATTTTTAGGCTACCACGAAGACGTGCTGGAAGGCAGATACGGAATCGAAAA
>Ga0209211_10003309_pt1 | contig 26478 bp, 26 predicted proteins | sample RifGroA2_FD_183992 | JGI IMG/M metagenome (GOLD analysis project Ga0209211, IMG submission 183992) | Groundwater microbial communities from Rifle, Colorado, USA - Groundwater A2 (SPAdes) (version 2) | ecosystem: Environmental > Aquatic > Deep subsurface > Groundwater | place: Rifle, Colorado...
ATATAAAAAAATACAATAAATCTGAAATTATCCGCAAGTCTTGACAAAGTGTTGACAAAACTAAATAATATGCTATACTATCAGTATAAACGGTGGTGGCCTATACTATAGGCTCCGCACACGTGTCATAAAAAGAATTCTTGAAAAAGGATTCTTTTTATTTTACAATAAATATGTGGGCCTGGGCCTGTAGTGTAATGGTAGCACGCCACTGTTGACACGTGTGCAGTACGGGTTCAAATCCCGTCAGGTCCACGTCAAAAAACACCTTCTAAGGTGTTTTTTGATTGCGATATTTTTTTATCTAACTATTTCTTAGCGCAAACTCTGACAAATTCCACGAATAAAGGATGGGGATCTAAGGGGCGGGAAATATATTCAGGATGGAACTGGGTGCCGATGAAGAAAGGATGGTTGGCTAACTCAATGGCTTCCACAATCCGACCGTCAGGTGAAGTGCCGGCAATCACCAAACCTTTTTCTTCCATAATCTCCCGATAGTCATTATTAAACTCATAGCGATGACGATGGCGTTCCGAAACTATCTCTTGCTCGCCTCTGATTTTCTCATAGGCCTTGGCTAAATGTGTACCCTTAATGAGCTTGCAAGGCCAACCACCTAAGCGGATAGTACCACCATATTGTTGTTTAGCTAACAGCTCTTTTTGTTCAGGCATGATGTGGATAACTGGGTGTGGAGTATTAGGATCAACTTCACCACTATTAGCGCCTTCTAAACCACAGACATTTCTAGCAAATTCTATAACCGCCATTTGCATGCCATAGCAGAGACCAAAGTAGGGTATCTTATTTTCACGGCAGTATTGAATAGTCTTGATCTTACCTTCGGAACCACGGGAACCCCAACCTTGGGGTACGATAATACCATCAAATTGAGCCAATATGCCTACGCCCTGTTCCTCTATCTCCTCGGTATTCAACCAACTCAATTTAGCCTGGCGATCATTAACCGCACAGGCGTGCTTGATGGATTCAATAACTGAGACATAGGAATCAGATAAACAAAAGTCGCCGGTGGCAAAATACTTGCCGACAATACCGATATTAACTTCCTGGGTAGCGCTCTTTAAGCGGTTAACCATGGCTTGCCAATTAGTCAAATCTCCAGTTTTAGGTTCAATATTAAATTTTTCCAAAATGCGGTCGCCCAAATGATCACGCTCAAAATTCAGAGGCACTTCATAGATAGAGTCAATGTCCGGAGCGGAAATAATATCATCGCGTTGCATATTACAGTGCAGAGCAATCTTCTTGCGTCTGGGCTCATCAACATCAACTTCAGCTCGGGCAATAATGAAGTCAGGCTGAATACCAGCACTGTTTAACGATCGGACAGCATGCTGGGTCGGCTTGGTCTTCATTTCGCCAATCTTGTTGGGCAGAGGCAGATAGGACACCATGACAAAAAGAACATCCTTGGGTTTTTCCAGTTTCATGTAGCGGGCCGCTTCCAGAAAGAGAATATTTTCATATTCACCGACTGTCCCGCCAATTTCAATAACTGCTATATCAGCCTTAGTTGCATCAACTGCTTTTTGAATGCGATCACGGATCTCCATAGGAATGTGAGGCACGACTTGGACACATTTACCTTGGTAGCCGAGATTACGTTCACGCTGAATAACCGCCTGATAGACACGGCCGGTGGTCATATAATTAACGCGGTAGATATTCTTGTTTAAAAAACGCTCATAATTGCCAATATCTTGATCGGTCTCATCGCCGTCTTCAGTCACAAAGACTTCACCATGCTCAATGGGATTCATAGTACCTGCATCAACATTGATGTAGGGATCAACCTTAATAGCCGTGACATTAAAGCCCCGGCTAGATAGAATGCGACCGATAGAAGCCGCGGTGACACCTTTGCCAATGCCCGACATGACGCCACCAACGACAAAGATGAATCTAGTTGTTTTTCCCCCTCCCTGTGTATTGCTACCGTCCATCATAATATTTTATCTAGTTTATAATACCCAACCTAAGTACCAGTTTAAAATCTGCTGGCCCCAAAACAAAGTGATCAAGGTGCCTAAAGACAGAAAGGTGCCAAAAGGCACTTTAGCCTGCAAATCCTTCTTGCCCAAGATGATGAAGAGCACGCCGTAAATAGAGCCTAGGATATAGGCCAAAAATAAAGCGACAGCCACTTGTGGCCAGCCCAGAGTCAAGCCCATGAGCAAACCTAAGCGGATATCGCCTCCCCCAATCCACTTGCCTCGCGAAACAACAAATTGCAGTAAAAAGAAACCTCCTCCTATTATACCAGCCAAAGCTAGATTTTGCCAAGGCAAACCTAGGTAGAGATTAATGGCTAAAATGATGACGCTGGCGGGCAAACTCACTTTATCCACAATCACATACCAACGGAGGTCCATCACAAAGATGGTGGTCAGAATGGCAATAAGCAACCAATTGCGGATCAAGGTCAAACCAGCCTCCAGCACATCATTGGTGGCAAAATAAGGGAACAAAGGGTTGTAATAGAAGGCTAGGGTAAACAAAGAGGCAGTAATGAATTCCACTAAAGGATACTGCCAAGAGATTTGCTGACTACAATAGCGACACTTGGCTTTCAACAACACAAAACTTAACAAAGGTATATTGTCATACCAAGCTAGATTATGCCCGCAGTTAGGACAGACTGAACGACCTTTCAAAGTTTTCTTTTCATACAAACGCCAAGCCAAAGAATTAACAAAACTGCCAATGGCTAAACCGAGAAACCAAACTGTGATGAGAAAAAAATAAGTCATATAATTATTTTAATATTTTCTTGCCTTCTATTATATCAATATAATCGGAGATAACCAAATGTAAAAATTATTTGGTAATTTGGTTAATAATAGTCAAAAAACTTTGTACAAAATTTAACCAAGAAAATTGAGCCGCCTGTTGCAAACCTTGTTTTCTCATTGTCTGTTGCAAATCCGGTGATGTTAATACTTTATGCATTGCATCGGCGATTTCATCTACGGAATATGGGTTAACAAGAATGGCAGCCTGACCAGTCACTTCAGATACCGAGGAAGTGTTAGTGGCTATCACCGGACTACCACAAGCCATGGCTTCTAGAGCAGGTAGACCAAAACCTTCATATAATGAGGGATAGACAGTGACTAAAGCTTTATTGTACAGATAAGGCAATAATTCATTTGGTAAATATCCGGCAAAGACTACTTTATTTGTTAAATTGTTAGTCGCTACTAAATTAAAAATATCTTGGTAATACCAGCCCTTTTTACCAACTATCAACAAAGACGGAATAGCTTTTTGTCTATCATGCAATTGCTTATAAGCCAAAATTAAATTATTTAAATTTTTGCGTGGTTCTAAAGTGCCCACAAATAATATAAACTCTAGCGGTAAATGATGTTCTGATAATTTTTCGGCTGCCAGTATATCAAGCGAGATTAATGATTGATTGAAGCGACAACCAGGATAAATAACGCCTATTTTGTTTGGGGCAATATTAAAATATTTGACAGCATCTTTTTTGGTATGCTCGGAAACGGCAATAATCACTTTGGCTCTACGTAAAGCCAACCTTAAAAATAACTTTTCTTTAATTTTAATACCTAATTTATGGGTTGGCGCTATATCAGGAATGATGGTAGTCACATCATGCAATATCACTACATTGGCGCAAAAAACATTGATAGCTGGTAACAAATAAGCGCAGGGGGCAACTAAAACATCAACCTTTTGAATCAAGCAATGTAATAAGACAATTAGTTGCCACAAAGGAGAGGGCAGTTGCCAGCTTTTAATTTGCCAGCGTTGTGGCCAGTCAGCTGCTTTTAAAACCTGTCGCCGACAATATAAAATATAATCGTTGATTTTGTCATTGGCTTTTAAACTAAGCAAAAAGTTAAACAAAACCTGCTCTTTACCGGCCCAGTTTTCCACCTCCAAAGTATGGCAATCAATGGCTATTTTCATAGACAGCAAACATTTTAGTTTGATTATAATCAATTTTGTAATTAGGTTCTATGGCCAACAACATGCTGGATAAAACTTCTTTGTCGTCGGGACGATGATAAATACAGAGAGCCAGTTTAGGGTGAAATTTTTCAATAGTACGAGCCGCACCAGCTAACAACTCTCGCTCCATACCCTCAATATCGGCTTTAATAAAGTCAACCCTCGTGATTAAACCACTGGCCACTAAATTATCCAGAGTATCAACGACTACGGTTTCCAAGTTACCAGTCAATTGTTTTTGCTCTACAAAATACCCAGAGCTATTGCCTAAATTATTTTCCGCTATAAAAGTTTGCTGTCCTTGACTAGAACCGAGAGCCGTCGCGATAATCTCTACATTAGATAAATTATTAATTGTCTTATTTTTAATCAAAATAGCCCTAGTTTTAGCTATTGGTTCACACGCATAAACATGGCCCTGGGGGCCGACTTGTTCACTGGCTAAGGCGGAAAATAAACCTATATTAGCACCGGCATCTACCACATAGTCTCCTGACTTTATAGCAAAATATTTATTTTCATAAGGACCTTCATAAAATCCTGGCCGTAAAGTAATAAAATTTTTCCAAAAGTATTTATAACTATAGCCCCAAATGGAAACCAAGTCTGTTAAAATAGAGGCAAAAAAATTACCACTGTAATAAAACTTATAATGTAAAAAAGAAAAACAATTGGTTGTTTTATCCAGAGACACGATTTGACGTTTTGTTAATAAAGCAATCAGGTCTTCTCCACGTCGCATCGCCGCTGATTGAAGAGCAAAGATAATTTCTGGCCAATCATGTCCCCAGGCTGCAAAAAAAATAATACGCAGACGTAATAAAATTTTTTGCCATAATTCACCTTCACCTTGATCATGATTGTTGCTCTTTGTAATTTGTGTCATCATAAATACTTTATATTATTTTTTTCATAATCAAATGCATATTACCAAAATTTTTAGCCTTGTTAAAATTAGCATCTGGCCATTTATTTAACAGACTAAAACCGCATAAATAATTGATTAATGAATTTTTTAACAAGTTTAACGGCTTTATTCTGATATGCAGACCCAAAAATTTAATCATCACATTATATGAACCATCTATCTTTTCCCAAAAAATATCTTGATGAATTATTTTAATATTTTGAATCTGGCTTAACAAATCAACAATATGATTAGCATCAAATCTGTATTGAAAAAAAGCTTGATCATTTTCCTTATACTGATGACCATATACATCATCTGCTCGCCATTCTTCAATATATTGCTTACTTACAGGAAAAGTCAAATAAATATAGCCATTATTTTTTGTCACTCTAACCATTTCTCTTATTGCTTGCAGATAATTACTATAAATATGCTCAATAACACTAATAGAATAGACTAAATCAAACTGATTGTTGCTGTACGGCAATGATATGGCGTTTTGTGATTCAAATTTCAATTTTTCAGTTCGTGGAAAATTTTGGATTTCTCTGACGTCAATATTAGTGACCAGTACTTGATGATCATCGGCTAAAATATAAGCCATAACGTAAGGAGAAGCGATGTCAAGAATAGTTAAGTTTGACAAGCTATAAATATTTAAAAATTTATACAAATAGCCGAATTCCAAATAACGAACAGCATCAATAGGATTGAATAAGTGCTTAAGCCACATCCGATAATTAGGCAATAAATTAATTATTCCCCAAGCCTTTAGTAAGATTCTAATTTTATCGGCAATTGTAATAACCATGTTGATCGTTTTATTAATTCTGCTGTTCTAAAATTTGTTTAATTAACTTATTATCAGGCTGTCTTAACAAAACCTGCTCAGCATAAAGCTTAGCTTGTGGCAGATTCCCCAGCTCCTGATACAACAAGGCTAATTTGTAGCCCCACTCCATATTACTGGGTTCTAAACGATAGCCACGCAATAAATAATTAAGGGCTTCAGTTTTTTTACCTTGATTATAAGCCATTTCAGCTAACTTGCCATAAATTGGCACATAGGTGGGTAACTGCTGAAAAATCTGCTCATAATATCTTTGAGCTAACGTCCAGTTCTTTTGTTTAGCATAGCTGTCGCCAATTAATACATAAAAATAATAATAGTCATCTACAGCGTCTGGTCTAAAAACACTTAAATAGCTGGGTGGCAAATATGGCGTTATACTTAAACCTTGCATATAAACCTGTCTAGCTACCTCATAATTGCCTGCCCAAACTTGCTGTCGGCCATAGTCCTGATAAACAAAATACATGTAGGGGCTGGTAGCTATAAGTTCCTGATAAAGTTTTTCCGCCTCGGGATAATATTGGGGATGAATCAAATAGCCGAATAAGGAATAGGCGCGAGCTGCTACAGCCCTAGTATAAAAAATCTGTGATTTGTCGCCCATAGCTTCCAGCTGATCAATGACATTGCTGGCTAAATTAAGTTTGTCCGATTGACTGGTAATTCGATCGAGACAATTAACTACTCGATCAACATACATTTCTTTGTAAAAAGGGTCGGGATGGGTTATCACCATCTTGTTCATATTATCCAGCAAAGCCACGCAGTCGCCACTTTGGATATCACGCCACGCCTGACCGTAATAATAGTCGGCTAATAAGAAGCGCCAATTAAAGAAAAATATACAAAAGAGAAAAAATACTGCCAAGACTGACCACAATAGCCAAGCCACCCTTGGCCTGATGAACTGACGCAACTTCTTGACTGGCCAAGCCTGTAGACTAAAATTAACCAGCAAGCCTAAAAATAGATAATGATAGACAGAATGAGTAACTAAAGGAAAACCAAAGAGATTGGCCAAACCGCTACTTAAGAGGGCTATTAGCAAAGCTCTGATTAGCCACAATCGTTCCTGATTAACTTGTAAGGCAGTAGTGGTTTTAAAACCTAAATGCAAATAATAGCTCCAGAAAACCAGCCAAGCTAACAAACCCAACCAACCGAACTCCAGCCAGTGATCAAATAAGATATTGTGAGCCCGATCCGGTAAAGTATTAACTTTTTCCAGCAAACCCCACTGCGGAGCATAATGACTGACAAAAACATTGCGCTGGGTATCTTTACCAAAGCCTAACAAACATTGTGGCCAATTAGCCTGATCAGCGATATCAGCCGTCGCCCGCCAATACAGAACACGCAGACGAACAGTCGGACTGTGCCAGTCCGTAATGCTTTGCAAACGCCTTAAATAGAAATTATCCGCTGTCGGCATAATCTGCCAACGTCCAGCTAACACTAAACCACCAAACAATATTAAACCTAAACAAAAAACAATTATCAATATTTTTTTACTGCCTTTCTGATACAAGCCAAACAGCAGCCAAACAGCAGTCGCGCCAGCTAAACCAACCCAAGCACCGCGACTGGCTGTTAAAAATAAACAGCTTAGTTGAGCCAACAGCAAAAGAAGCAGGGCAAATCGAGTTAAAAAATTGCGAGTTAGATAATATAGGCTCCAAACGGTCAGAGGTATAACTAATAATAAATAATAGCCAAAGAAATTAGGTTGGCCCAAAGTGGAAAAAATACGGGCAGAAGTTTCACTCCAGCGCCAAGGATCCAAGCCTAAAAACTGAATTAAACCATATAAGCAAACTACAGTTGAGCTTAACAAAATAGTTAACACCAGCTGTCGATATTGCTGACGGCCATAAGGTTGTTGCAACACCAACCAAAAGAATAATAAATAATGGAGAAGCATAAACAAGCCTTGCTGACGGAAATACACCCCCCACCAACTAGCACTAGGGGCTAAGGACACAAAAATATTAATAATCAGTAATAAAACAATGGCTAATAACGGCCAGAGCCATTTACCCCATAACGGTCTGGTGCGACTGACAATTAATTGGGCTAAATAAGTTAAGAGTAATAGATATAACAAAGTACGGAAAATAATAGCTTTGGGCAATTCAAAAATATTATTGGTCTGAAAACTAAAATCCACTACTATGGGCAGAATACAAACCATAACTAAAATTAGCCAATGAGCTATTTTATTAAACGGCAATTTGCTTAATTTTACTAACTTAAACATATAGCTATATCATACAAGGCTAAACAAAAATTAGCAAACAAAAAAAGCAGGCTGTTTTTAACAACCTGCTTTTAAAAAAGTCTGGATTATTCAATACCTTGAGTACTGGCAGTATGTAAACCAGCCGCTATATCTCCAGTCTGTCCGCCTAAACAATACTGAATAGAGTAGGATACGGTATCACTGGGACCGGTAGCTGGGTCGCCATCTGCTTGTCTAGGCAAATATGCATAGTTCGTATAGCCACCAGTTGCGCAATCAGCTGCGGCGGTTTCTGCTGGGATACTGGCCATATAGACGACACCGCTACCATTGTTTAGAGCTGAGCTAAGAGTGAATTCACTGGTAGTCGGATAGCGTTGCATGTCATTATAATACAGTTCCAAAGCTGTTTGGATCTGCTTGATGTCAGAAATACGTCTGGCATCGCGGGCTTTTAATCTAGCACTGCCCAAAGCTACGGTAGCTAGGGTTGCGAGAATACCGATAATCACAATAACGACTAATAATTCAACTAAAGTAAAACCTTTGCGATTCATATTCTCACCCCCTTTCCTAGTTGTTTTAATGTTTGCAAACATAAATTTTCAACTTATAATTTATTAATTTTAGAGAAGGTTGCCCAAGCTTTTTTGGTATGCCCAAAAACTATCGGGCAACACCCCCTCTATTCGACTATTTATATCATAGCACATTCTGAAAATGGCCACAAGTAAATGAACAATATTTTTTTCTAGAACTGACTAGTCAAACTGTACATGGGCAAAACAATGGCCGCAGCCATCAAACCAACAGCCACGCCCATAATAATCATGATGATGGGCTCTAGCAAAACCATTAAATTGTCCAAAGTATTTTCCAGTTCTTTGCTGTAGAAAGCATTGAGGCGCTCCAAAACGAAATCCAGCTTACCAGTTTTCTCACCAACGATCATCATTTTGGGCACCATCATAGGAACTTCTTTGCTGTTCAAAAAAACAGTGGAAATGGAATTACCCTGCTCAACCTCAATGATAGTGCGGTTAATTAACTCTTTAAACACGGAATTGGTGACTATACCACGGGTAATTTTCAAGCTGTTGGTAATGGTTACCCCTCCCGTAATCAAGGTGCTCATGGAACGGGCAAAGTGGATAATATTGATATGTCTGATGATATCACCAAAGACTGGTAAACGGAGAGCTAAGTAATCAATCTGTCTACGACCCAGGGGTTTCTGAATAAACAAATGAATCAGCATAGCGACACCAATGACGATTAAGATGGCTAACCACCAAAAGTTAACAAAAAAATCAGAGACACCAATTAATATCTTGGTCATGATGGGCAGTTCCCCGCCGACTTCATCAAAGATATCCACAAGCTTGGGAATGACAAAGATCATCATCAGAATACCAACCACGATCATGGCTGAGACCACAATGGCCGGATACATCATGGCATTCTTTAATTTTTTAACAATGTCATAATTCTTTTCTTCTTCATCAGCTAAATAATTTAAAGACTCGTCCAGCTTACCGGATTTTTCACCCGACTGAATAACACTAATATGAAACTCATGGAAAACCTTGTGTTTGGCTAGAGCTTCGGACAAGCGCTCACCAGTATCCACATCATTGGAGATTTCCACTAGAATAGCGCGCATGCTGGGATTTTCAGTTTGTTCTGACAAAATGCGCAAAGATTGGATTAAAGTAATGCTGGCGGAAATTAAGACAGCAAACTGACGGAAAAACAAAACTAGATCCTTAGGTTTGACCCGATTAAAAGCTTGATTAAAATAATAACGGAAAATCTGGTCACTCCAAGATTTCCTAATGGAAATAATCTGGTAGCCACGACCCTGCAAAACATTTTCCACCTGCTTCTGGGTAGCCGCTTCCATAATGCCGGCCTCCTTGTCGTAGTCTTTGTTAACTATTTTGTATTTGTAGAAAGACATAGATTTAAGTTTGCATGACGCGCTTAACCTCCTCAATGGTTGTCAGACCTAAACAGACCTTGATCAAGCCGTCTTGTTCCACAGTAATGAAGGGCTGATTATTTTTAACCTCATCAATGGTCAATTGTCCGCCTTTGTTAATAATGACATCGCGGATATGTTGGTCTACGTTCAAGACTTCGGACAAAGAAACGCGAGACTTAAAACCAGTATGACTGCAACGAATACAGCCCTCTGGTTCGTAGATCACAGTTTTGGACCAATCAAAATTAGGTATATTCTTGGTCATAATCTCCTTAGGTATGGCCTCTATTTGTTTCTTGATCTCCGCCATGATCTTTTCTGGCAATTGAGCTGCTTTCTTACAATGATCGCAAAGACGACGAGCTAAACGCTGGGCAATGACCATATTAAGTACTGAACCCAACAAAAAGGCTTCAATCTTCATATCTAATAATCTAGGCACGGCACCAATGGCATCATTGGTATGTAGGGTAGACAACACTAAATGGCCGGTCAAAGCGGCGTGAATGGCTAACTCAGCTGTTTCATTGTCGCGAATTTCGCCAACCATCATAATATCTGGATCTTGACGCAGTAAAGAACGCAGGCCAGAAGCAAAGGTAAAACCGATTTCCGGTCTAATCTGGGATTGGTTGACTCCCGACATAAAATATTCCACTGGATCTTCTAGGGTCACAATATTAACACCCTCTTTGTTTAAAGCATGGAGCATAGAATAGAGGGTGGTACTTTTACCAGAACCAGTTGGACCAGTGACTAGAATAATACCGCCCGTCTTGTCCACATTTTTCTTGATAATTTCTAAATTAGTGCCGGCAAAACCTAGCTGTTCCATAGTTAACACGCCCTTGCTGGTATCTAAGATACGCAAAACAATCTTTTCTTCGCCCATGAGAGGCAGACAAGAAACGCGGAAGTCAATATCTTGGTTGTTAATCATCATGCGAATACGACCACCTTGGGGAATGCGAGTTTCATCTAATTTTAGTTTAGACAAAACTTTAATGCGAGAAATTACACTCTCATGAATATTTTTAGGTAAAGTCAAAAAGCTGTGGAGAATACCATCCACGCGGTAACGGACTCTGGTTTCAGTAGCCATGGGCTCAATGTGAATATCCGAAGCGCCAGCTTCTACAGCATGCTTGATAATTTCAAAAACAATCTTGGCTACGGGAGCGTTCTTAACAATTTCATCAAAGTTGATATCCTCTTCTTTGTCTCGGCCACCCTCATCTTGTTCTGCCTTTTCTTCCTGTTCCTTACTTTTTAAAGCGGAGGAGATTTCTTTAGAAAACTTTTTGTACTGACGGAAGATATTATTAAAACTATTAATGGAGATAAAATAGTAGTCAATCTGCAGGCCCTGTTTGTTAGCTAAAAAGTCCAAAGCTTCCATGGCCCGAAAATCATTAGGGTCAACCATACCAATGGCAATAGACTTGCCTTCCCTAGAGAAACAAACCACTTTGTAATTTTCCGCCACTTCGACAGGAATAATATTCAAAATAGACTCGGCTATTTCCTGATCAGTTAAATCGGTATATTTCAAACCTAAAAATTCGGCCTTGGCTTTGACTAGCTCTTCTTGGCCGATAATGTGCTTAGCTGACAGTAAATCATCGAGATTTTTTCCAGCCGTAATTTCTGCTTCCAGCTCTTTAATATCAGTGGCCTTGAGTAGTTTTTTGCTTAACAAAAAATCTAGCAACTGTTTTTGTTTTTCCGGTTTTAGCATACTAAAAAGATTTAAAAGGATTGCTACGGCGTCGTTGCACCTTAGCTAGTTCCTCATCGCTAATATTGGGTCCCAGGGCATCCAGTTGCAATTTGGGTATGGGCTTTAATTCCTTAAACTTCTGATCCTGCAAAACTTCCTGATCAATGGCTTGTCCAGTGAAACGATTAGAGACATCTATCTCTGAAGTTTTGTCAATCACGCTGATATTAGTATTAGTACGGACACGGTTGAAGATGAAAAAAAGAATCACTAATAGCAGGATGGCCACCATGATAAAGGGTTTTTTAAATTCTCGGGCTCGTGATTCAGGCATATTAATTGACTAATTGATAAGTTAAAAATTCAATGGTCGCTTTTCTGTTCAGCGGATCATACTCTACGCGATTAATATCCATAATACGCAAGTTTAATTCAATGGTCTTAATAGCCCTAATCAAACCTTCATAACTGACATTGGACAAAACTACGGCGGTCTTAACCACTTGAACACTTTCAAATAAAGGACTGCGCTTGGTATTGCCCGCCAGATTTTCCAGTTTGTAGGAGCGGTCAAGAGGTAAGACATCTAAAGAATCTAGGGTCAGATTTTCGCGCACCGCCAGATACTGCATTTCTTGGAAAAGATCTTGTTTTTCATTAGTATTGTTAACAATGGCGTTAATCTTGTCTCTATCCACCTGCTCAATATTATTGTAAACAGCTTTGAGCTGACGCAGTTCAATTAAGTAATATGACTGGTCAGTGAATTCTTGGCGCTTCTTGTTTAATTCATCATTACTTAAAATAGCCGAATACTTAGGTTCCAACAGGAAGAAATAGAAGCAGACAAAAATTAAAATTGCCAAAACAAAAATAATGATATTGAAGAACTTGTAACTGTAAATATTAACCAGACGCCAAATTGCCTCCTGATCAATAGCGTTTTCTTCTTTGTCTATTTTAGCTAATTTATTTTCAGGCATATTATCTTAAGAATAATTTACGATCGATAACCAGATTCAAAATAAATTTGATCTTGTCCACTGTGGTAGCCACACTGTCTCCTGTCGCCTGTACTGTCTGAGCCAAAGACTTGGCGCCCTCAGTATCAGCTGACAAGACTTCCTCATTGCCCTGCATCAGTTTCAACTGTAGATAGACAGCCCGATAATCACGAGCCACGGCTGGCAAAGCATAGGTACCGTTAATATCACCGCTAAAGCCTTCGTAGTAGACATCAAAAATAGTATAGTCTTCCAAAACCTTAAAGAAATCGCTCCAATAGATATGGTTGTCCAACATATAATCCACCAACACCAATTTGTTGTTGAAATCCATGATTTCCTGAGCAATAGCCTCTTCCTTTTTTACTTCTTGGTTCACTGCTTCTAAATTATCGAAAACATCTTGGTTGTCATGTAATTTGTTGGACTCCCAAACCAGCAAAGCGCCGTAAAGGACACCCACGGTTAGTAAGGCTAAACCTAAAGCTAGCACCAGAGTCAGGATCTTGCTCTGCCAATTAAAGAACAGGGTTTCCTGATCTTTAATTAAATTAGCCCGGACAATATTATGGGAATGCCAGTAGCGGTTTTCAATATCTTGTCTGATTTTTAAATTGGCATATTTTTCAGCTTCGGCAGCCAAACGCTTAGCCATTTTTTCCTTGTGTTTGGACCAGTCAGATGATTCGTGGACTGATGGCTGTTGTACTGGTACAGAGGGGGCTGAACTTAGTGGCTGTCTTTCTATAACCGGTCTCATGGCTGTTGGTTTTTGTCGTACTGGACGAGGAGCAAAAAATTTATTTAGCCAACCAGATTTTTTAGCTACCACTTTGGGAGCTGACTGCATAGGTCTAACTGGAGTCTCTTCTAGTTGATGTTGGCTAGGCTTGAGTAAGCCAGCGTGCAAAGCACTGGCACCATGGGCCAAAAAATTGTGATCCACCAAAGGCTTTTGATTAGACAGGTTTTGCTGTTTGTTTTTAACCAAACCCTGTAGAGTTTTTTCTTTCAGAGCCGTTATTTTGTCATTGACTTGTCTGGTAATAGTTGTTTTCTTAGCTTGCTTAGCTAAAAGCTTTTGGGCTGTCTGTTGTTCTAATTGCAAACGTATTTGAGCCTGACGAGCTTTGATTTCGGCTTTTTGTCTAGCCTTAGCTTCCAGTTTCTGTTGTTTTTTAGCTTGAGCCAAACGTTTACTGTTACGCGCCTCATCAATCTGATTGATATCGGACTGTAAATCTTTTACTCCTTGATCTTCTCCCCAAACAAAACGCCACACATCTCTCAACAGTTTACCAACATTACTACCCGACTTTTTGGGTGGGGTAGCTGTAGGCTGGGCTGATATTGGATTGGTCTGCTCAATAGACATAGTTAGCTTTTGTCAAATTCACGCATGGCTAAACCAATGGCTACAGCCAAACGCGGTCCAATCTGTTCTAAGACTGGCTTTAATTCTAAAGGATAGGCTACCCTAAACCAAGGATCGCCAATCAAAACATTTTTGTTCAAACTGTCAGAAAAATATTCTGCCAAACCGCCCAACATAGAACCGCCACCTGTCAAAATTACCTTACTGACTTCCAGTTGTTCTTTGTTGCTAAAGCCTTCCAAAATATATTTCACTTCATTAAAGACCGGGGCAATAACTTCAGTAATCATCTTAGGTAGAGGACCTTCCTGATTAGTCAGATCATATTTAAACTGTTCGGCTTTTTCCAAACTAATATTCAAGTTTTTACTAATAGCTTTAGTAATGGCCAAACCGCCCACATCAATACTACGAGACAGCATGGGCACGCCCTTGTTAACAATGAAAACATTAGTAGAGTTAGCGCCCAGTTGCACAATCATAACTGTGGAACGATCATTACCCAGCAAAGATCTAATCAAACCAAAAACTTCGGTTTCTAAATTAACCAAATTAAATTTAATACTCTTGAAACTGTAGGCATAACTCTTGATCAAACTCTTAGGCGCGCCAATCAACAAAACTTTGTGATGCAAACTGCCTGCCAACTTAGTTTCTTTTTTCTCGGCTTTGGTTTCGGCCTTAACTTCCGTTTTCTCAGCTACTGGTACAGTGTTAGCTATTTCCGAAGTTTGGGCCAATTTAATTTCAGCTTGTTTAATTTCGTCCTTGTCTGTCAGTCTGTTCTTCAACAAACCAGGGCCACCTTCATCAATACGTTGCCAGTCTAGGACTATATCTTTAAGTGGTAGGGGGATAATCTTTTTAGCTTCCCAAGCAATGGCTGAATCTAAATCCTTGGCGGTTAAACGGCCACTTAAATGAATAATGGAAGAAAAAACCGTAAAGGTTGGCAAAGAAGACACTACATCACGGGCTGACATGCCGGTTTTTTTGGTGATCTTTTCAATGGCCTCGGCAACCCGCTTAATATCCAGCTTGGCACCATTGGGATAGGCATTAGTCAACTGTTCGCTATAGCCATAATTAACCAACACGACTTTGTCCTGATGTTTTTTAAGTTCAACAACCTTAATACTAGAACTACCAATATCGACACCTAAATAACTTACCGGGGTTGTGCTAAAAAGACTCATAAATTTATAGGAAACTTAAAATTGTTTTGCACAAATGCAAGGAATAATATATAATAAGAGATATGGCTTAAACCATTCACTGATATTATATCACTATTTAAATTATAGCACAAAACTCGCACGCTGTTAATTAAGAATTACTGCTTCCAGTATATCATAAAACCACTCAAAGCCCAAACAATATGCTGAATATCAAATTTGATTTCAAAAAATTGCTTTTACTGCTCGCTATTATGTTAGCGATCGCAGTTTTTGTTTTTATCCTTTGGCGCCTGTTTGGACCAGCACCGACAGACACTACTTTAACAACTGACACTGGTAATTTAGTAATTGACCCAGTCACTGGCCTGCCCATCTCTAATTTGAGCGATGGCGGACAAGTAGTTACCTCCGGCGATGATCTACCTACTGCCGAAGACACAATTACTGGGGCAACTGGAGATTTCTTAATTGATGATTTAATCGAAACAGAAGTGGTCCGCGACAACAAAATTTCTAGTGCCACCAACCACCGCGTAGTTGATCCAACCATAGGCCAAGATGGCTCCAGTGTTCAATACTACAATCCCCTAGATGGCTATTTCTACCGTCTCAATGCTCAAGGCGAAGCAGAATTACTAAGTGATCAAAAATTCAATCAAGTACGCCAAGTAGCTTGGTCACCCCAGCAAGACAAGGCTGTCCTCTATTACCCTGATGGTATTAAAACTATCTATGACTTCCAGACTGATACTCAAGTAACTTTACCGGGCTACTGGGATGAATTTGCTTGGTCGCCCAATGGCCAACAACTAGCCTTCAAAAGTTTGGGCTATGATGCGGCCAATCGCTGGCTAGCGACTATGAACAGCGATGGCACTGGTTCCCAAAAAATAGAAAAGATTGGCAACAATGCTGAACATGTCATTGTCAATTGGTCGCCTAACAACCAAATAATGGCTACTTTGGATGAAGGTTTGGATCTAAATCGCAAGACTGTTTACCTCATTGGTTTCAATGGTGAAAACTTTAAGGCCATTACTACCCAAGGCCGAGGTTTTGAATATCAATGGTCGCCCCAAGGTACCACTATGCTCTTCTCTACCTACAGTGATGTTAATGAATATAAACCCATGCTCTGGCGAGTAGATGCTCAGGGTGATAATATTGGTAATAATCTTGTGCCTCTGGGCTTGGAGACTTGGTCTGAAAAATGCACTTTCACCAGCAACAATGAAGCCTACTGCGCTGTACCACAAACTTTGGAACGAGGTGCTGGTCTTTTTCCCCAAACAGCTAAAAACACAGCCGATGACCTTTACCGAGTCAACCTTGACAGTGGCACGAAAGTTTTGTTAGATAGTACTAGTTACAACATGCAGAACCTCATGGTGACCAGTGATCAGAGTTCTTTGTATTTTACTGATAGTTTCACTGGTAGGTTGCATAAAATAGCACTCTGATGAACAACAAAATAGCCAATCTCTACGTTTGTACCAACTGCGACGCCCAATTCCCCAAATGGAACGGGCGTTGTTTAGAGTGCGGGCAATGGGGTACCCTGAGCCTGCAGACAGTGGAAGTGGACAAACACAAACCCCAAGCTACGGCTGTGGCTGCCCAAACCATTGATTTAAATAATATTAATATCAAGAACAAACCCAGATTACATACCAAGATAGAAGAAATTGACCGCGTCTTTGGCCAAGGCATAGTCCCCGGTTCTGTCATCTTGCTGGGCGGTGAGCCAGGCATTGGCAAATCCACCTTAGTAGCCCAGATTGCCCATGCTTTGCAGAATAACTATTCTGTTCTCTATGTTAGCGGCGAAGAATCAGTGGAACAGGTTAAGTTGCGCTTAGATCGTTTAGCTTGCCGACCAGATAAACTGCAGTTCATCAGCGACACCAATGTGGAAAAGATTATTGCCGCTGCCGAAATTATAAAACCCCAGCTTTTGATTATTGACTCCATTCAAACTGTTTACAGCCAAGAAGTACCGGCCGAGGCCGGCAGTATCAGCCAGATCCGAGCCAGCGCTGTGCAATTTTTGCCCTTGGCTAAAAATCATGACGTGGCTATCATCCTCATCGGCCACATTACCAAGGATGGTAGTTTAGCCGGACCCAAGAGCTTGGAACATTTAGTAGATACCGTCCTCTATTTAGAAACCGATACCAGCCAAGCCTACCGCTTCCTACGCACCAGCAAAAATCGCTTTGGTTCTACCAATGAGCTGGGTGTTTTTGAGATGACTAACACAGGCTTAAAACCTGTCACCAATCCCAGCAGTCTATTCTTGCAAACCAGTCGCCAACAAATACCTGGTTCAGTGATTAGCGCCATTATCGAAGGCACCAGGCCCTTTCTAGTAGAAATCCAAGCTCTGGTTAGTAAAACTTACTTTGGCTATCCCCAACGCAAGGCTTCGGGGTTTGATTTAAACAGACTACAGGTGCTTAGCGCTGTTTTAACCAAACGGGCTGATATTAATTTAACCAATCAAGATATTATTCTAAATATTGTCGGTGGTCTGAAGCTGAATGATCCAGGTTTGGATCTAGCCATCTGCGCCGCTATTATTTCTTCATTTCTCAACAAGCCCATCGACAAGAAGACTTTGATTCTGGGCGAAGTCGGTCTAGGTGGTGAAGTCCGACCCATTGCCCGATTAGGGGATAAAATAAAAGAAGCCCAAAAGTTAGGCTTCCAACAGGTGATTGCTCCCTCCACCAGCAAGATAGACAGTACCTTACAGATCACTCAAGTTAACAACCTGCAACAATTGATTGAGAAGATAAAGTAAAATATAAATTAGACAAATTTAAAGGGCATATTATTATATTTAATAACATGCCCTTTTATAATGTACTTAGACTTTATCTCTGTTAGCTATGGCTTTAAAGCCAAAGTTACGATTGTTTTGGAATACTGGGATTCCAAAACCTAAAAAAGAATTTGTCTCCGATAACTGAACTAATGAGAGACCTCCATATATAATGGAATCTTTGTCGGATATTTGGAATAGGACTAATCCTACTCCTAACATTGCTTTTTCCGCTGCTTTTTGCAGAGCTGAAGCGCCAAAAAATAAACTAGTCTCTTTGCCTATCTGAAAGATAGATATGCCTGCTACCATTGTAGCGTCTGAATCTTGAGATTGCTGCCAAAATGACAAGCCAATACCTAATGCAGCTTCGCCATCTCCCGACATTTGATATAGTGATATGCCGACCCAAGAGAGAGTGAAGTCTGCTCCATATTGATAAAGAGAAACAGCGATAATTGTCATTGCTTGACCTTCTGCACTCACTTGGACAAAATTGACAACTGAAAAAGCGTTGCCCTTAGAATACTGGATTACTGATATTAGTGACCAGATCTTTCCATCTTCTTTACCTTGTTCTTCAGCTTCTTCAAAATTGAAGCCACCGAAGAGTGAATAAACATTCTTGCCAATCCGCCAGGGATAGGCAGCGACTACGAAAATGCCAGCAGTTAAGACACTTTCTTCAATGATGTTTGCGCCTGTTAATAACAGGTACAAACTTATTCCAACAACTACGCCGTATACAGCGTTTAATAAATGGTCCATTCTCATGGTCCTCTCCTGAATTTGTTAATAATTATTAAATTTTAAAGAAAAATAATATATCGATATCATATATTATTATGCCTAACAGTATAGCATATTTATGCTATTTTGTCAATAGTTGTCAATAGTTTTGCTTATATTTATACTAAAATTAGCCATTTTATTTATTGCCTTTTCTTCTGTTTCTCTCGCCATATCTCTATGGCTTTATGATTGCCTGATAACAGCACTTTAGGCACTGCATACTGCTTTCTGCCTACTTTATATACTTCTGGCTTGGTATATTGAGGGTATTCTAGGACTCCGGGCTGGCTATGGGATTCATCTTTATTACTTTGATCATTACCTAAAACCTTGGGTAGGAGTCTGGCTATACTGTCTATTATAATAGCGGCACCTAATTCACCACCCGTTAGCACATAGTCGCCTATTGATATTTCCTCATCAATGAATTCCTTGACTCTGTCATCCACGCCTTCATAGCGTCCGCAGATTAGAATAAGTCTATCCAACTTACTATATTTCTTAGCTAGTTGTTGATTCCATAATTGACCTTGGGCTGACAGTAAGATCACCTTCTGTTTATTCTTGCTTAGTAATTTTTTACTCTTAGCTTTAACTGCTTTGATAGCTTGGTAGAGAGGCTCTATTTTCATAACCATGCCAGCACCACCGCCATAGGGTGTATCATCCACTGTCTTATGCTTGTCAGTTGTCCATTGTCTGAGATCGTGGGCTTGAATGGCTATCTGTTTATTCTTTTGGGCTCGACCTAAAATACTCTCATTGAAGTAGGAGTCTAACATTTGGGGAAAGATAGTGATAATATCAAAACGCATATTGTTTCATTAATAATTTATTATAATTTATTGGGCTATATGTTTATATAATTATAGTATACCTTAACAACGATTTAAACAAAAAACCACAGCTCAGTAGTTGTGGTTTTTTGTTTATATCTTGTCTATATTATTATATGGTCAAGTCTTCTACGGAAGAAGTGTCGATTTCATTAGCAACATCGCTATTTTGCCTGCTGCCTCTGTTTTCCCTATTCTGTCCCTCTGGTTCATAGATCTTCAAGTTAACGCGAGCGTTATTCTTGGCACCAATGATTTTCAAGAGAGTGCGAATAGCCTGAGCGGTTTGGCCTCGTCTGCCAATTACATAACCCATATCGCTGGGGTCCAGCTTCAGAGTTAAGAGCACGCCCATTTCATCCACAGTTCTGTCAACTAAGACCTTGTCCGGTTGACCGACAATGGACTTCACAACAATTTCTAAAAATTCTTGATCTTTGTAGTCTGCCATAATTTTGACCTTACGCCTTTTAAAGAGACTACCCTAAAGAGTAGCTAATTAAAAAACTTATTTATTAGTATTAAATATTATATGTAAAATAATGGTAATTGTCAAGGGTCACTAATTTTAGCTAAAAACGCCTCTTTATTCGCCAATAGTAGGCTAAGGCGCCGATAATATTCAGTAGGGTAATAACTGTTAACCAACGATTGCGTCCGGGTAGATTACGGTTTAAACAATCTCTGAGCATGAGTACGGAAAAAATACCGCAGAGGGCAACCAAAACTGAAACCACAACGACTAGGGTGGCGAAGATGACAAACAAAAATTGGGGTTCGAGAGCTGGCATAGGAATTAATTAAAGGCGTGACAGGACTAAGCTAAAAACATAGCCTAGGATCCAGACGGTTACCAAGAGCATGGCTAGACTGCCGATAGCCAAACCAATGGTCATCATACCTAAATCACGGTCCGACAACTTGCCATATTTTTTATACTTCTTGAACATAGACTACTGGACTTACTTATTTAGCATTAGACTGTTTGCGTATTTATACTTTTCATTATATCACAAAAGGCGTTGTGCTCACAACGCCTTTTGGTTAATAGACAAATATAAATAGCCAAAGTAAAAAATAATAAACAAAAATAACTAAAGACAGAAATTTAAAACACTAGTTCTTTTTCTTGTGCCTATTCAAATCAATCTCCGCCACGAAAGATTCTTCACCTTTTTCTGGATCAAAGCGGACATTGACTGACTCCTTAAGTAAATTATGACTAATAATTTCACCCTTGCGTCCGTCCACATTCACTCTGGCGCCCAGCGGAGGCATCTTACCGGATTTTTCCTGATAGCCTTCCACCTCATAGCTCAAGCAACACATCAGACGACCGCAGTTACCAGAGATACGATCACTGCCCCGACTGGCTAACTGCTGAGTCTCAGCCATATCACCAGTCACGGAAGTAAACTTAGTCAGATATTGACGGCAACACAAATCACGGCCACAACGACCAATATCGCCTGTCAGCTTGGATTCATCGCGAATGCCAATCTGTTGTAATCTAATATTTTTGTTGAAATGGTTAGTTAGCTCTTTAACTAATTCACGGAAATCCACTCGGCCATTGGCCACAAAAGCAAAGGTTAAACGGGAACGATCCCAGGTATAGTGGACATCAATTAGCTTCATGTCTAAAGACAGATTCTTAATTTGGTCATAGCCATAGCGCCAAGCCGACTGGCGTTCCTGATCAGTCGGCATGGCTACTAGGTCTTCGGCTGTCGCTTTTCTAATAATCTGAACATCATTGTCCAATTCGGTAGCTTCCGGCACAATATCCAAAACCCTAGCCAGATCCTGACCAAAATCAGCCGCTATGATTAAACGGTCTTGTAATTGATAGTTAGAGCCCTCCCAGGAGACATTGTAGATTTTGTCCCAAGGAGCACATTGTAATTGTAATACAGCCATAGTTAGAGACTAAAGCGAACAAAGGTTTCCACTTGGACTGGGCCCAAGATATCAGCCACCTTTTTTTTGTCGTCCTTAATATATTCCTGCTTAATTAAGCAGACTTCTTCATAGTATTTGTTAACCTTGCCCGTCAAAATCTTTTCAATCATTTCGGCTGGCTTGCCTTCATTGCGTAACTGTTCACGGTACACTTCTTTTTCTTTATCCAGTTCAGTAGTAACTACTTCTTCTGGCTTAATATAGCGGGGGTTGGAGGCAGCTACTTGCATAGCTATGTCATAGGCTAAGGCGTCTTGATCAGGTTGGTCAAGAGCCACTAGTACACCAATGGTACCACCGGCATGAGCATAGCTAGCCACGGTGCCTTGGCTGGTTACCACCGCCACATTCTTGATATCTAATTTTTCACCAATGGTGCCACTTAAAACATCTAAATTAGTTTTAACCGTACCGTCAGTCATGGGCAAAGCTAAAAGAGCTTCGCGATTAGCTGGCTTCTGTTCTTGCACAATGGCCAAAACTTGATCAGCAAAATCTTGGAACTTTTGATTGCGTACCACAAAGTCAGTTTCAGCATTAACTTCTACCAGGTAACCTATCTTGTGATCAGCGCTGAGGGCTAGCTTAATAATACCTTGGCTAGCTTCGCGATCTTCACGCTTAGCTGCCTTGGCAATACCTTTCTTACGGAGAATTTCTACAGCCTTTTCCATGTTGCCCTGAGATTCATCTAAGGCAACTTTGCAATCGCCAATACCGCAACCGGTGAGCGAACGCAACTTTTTGATGTCTTCCATCATATAATTTATTTTAGAGAGTTATATAGTACAATTAATTATTGTTTACGGGTTACTGAGCCGGCTTGTTTTTCGGCTTCCGCCTTGCCTTCCACGATAGCTTCTTTGACCAAGTCTAAAACTAACTTAATAGTCTTGGAAGCATCGTCATTGGCCGGAATCACGTAATCCACGTTTTCTGGATTAACATTGGTGTCGCAGATGGCAATGATGGGGATCTTGCGCTTGTTAGCTTCAGCCAAAGCAGTCTTTTCTACTTTGATATCCCAGATGAAAACGGCGTCTGGCACAGTGTTTAGAGAAACCAAACCACCTACTGAGGTATCCAACTTGGCAATCTGACGATCAAACTGCAGTTGTTCTTTCTTAGTGTACTTAGTTAACTTGCCCTCCGCTTTTTTCTCACTCAAATCAATGAACTTGCGAATGGACTTCTTGATGACTGGAAAATTAGTCAATAAACCGCCAATCCAATGTTCGCTCACAAAAGGTGAACCACATTCCAAAGCAATCTTTTTTAACAGACCACTCACCTGTGGCTTAGTGCCAACCAAGAGAATTTTCTTGTTCTGAGCTGACAGCCGAGTAATGAAATCCAAGGCTTGGCTCAGCTGTTGCTGACTCTTTTCTAAATCAAAAATGTAGATACCCTTACGGGCTCCAAAAATGTAGGGCTTCATCTTAGGGTGCCACTTAGAAGTGCGGTGCCCGAAGTGCATGCCAGCTTGTAGCATTTCTTCAATGCTAGGAAGTTTTGTCATATTATTTTTCCTTTAATCCTCTGTTTTCAAATACCTTAGCCAGTAGCTAAAGCAAGGAAATTAATGCGAAAACATGAGAAATATTAATTAAACTATAATCAGGGCCTAACAGCCATGATTATTGACTAAGATTAGGATATAATATATTGGAAGATTTGTCAAATAGTGATATAATATGGGTATGAAAAGCTACCAAACCAAAGCAAAAAAGTTAACCGGTACAAATTTTTCAGAAGTACAAAAAGTAGCTCTTATGTTTTATCAACAAATTAAAGGGCGAACAAAAAGACAGCCATATATTCGATCCGCTTATTTTAAAAAAGATAAAATATTTCTTAGTTTATATTGGCGACATCTACATGATAAGCTAAATCATAGAGATAAAACACGTAGAGTAAAATACTTTCCATGCGCTATTGAATTAATACGTCACTCCACATTCGAGCCAGTATCTAAAGAAAACCCCAATAGACGATCAGAAATATTTCATCGTTTTGGAGGCACTACCGCTGAAAATGATCTTTTTTTTGTGCAAATTAAAGAAGATAAAAAAACAGGACAAAAATGGTTAGTATCAACTTTCCCCTTAGGAGATAAGTAAAAAATAAAAAAAGACATCCCGCCAATTTGTAGTTTATAAACTACGGCCGAAAGCCTTTTCTTATAATTTATAATACCATAGTTAAAATATTTGTCAATAGATTTGCGCAATATTCTCAAAAATGACCAAATTAGTCACTAAATCAGCCACTCTTGCCAAAATATAACAACTATGATATAGTCTATTTATCTGTAACAACAGGTATTTTTTATTACCAACACTATGAAAAAGGACATCCACCCAAAATATAACAACAAGGTAACCGTGAGCTGCGCTTGCGGTCATAGCTTTGACACTGGCTCAACTGATTCTGACATCAAGACTGAGCTGTGTTCAAATTGCCATCCTTTCTATACTGGCAAACAAAAATTAGTTGATACCGCTCGACGCGTTGAGAAATTTCAAGCTAAGATGACAGCTGCCAAAACCATTGGCGCCAAGACTTTATCCAAACGCACTAAGAGAGCAACTAAGGACGCCAAACGCGACAAATAACACAACTAAAGACGGCTTGGCTTGTATTTTTATTTAAGATATAATAAAACTACAAGCTGAGCCGTCTTTTTCTATGTTAAAATTATGTACGAAGATATTAAACAAAAATTTGTCGCTCTCGAACAACAGCTGTCTGACTCAGCTGTGGTTAGTGATGTGCAAAAACTTAAGACTATTTCCAAACAACATTCTGAAATAAAAGAAGCCATGTCCTTGATTACCCAATTAGAGGAAGCTAACAAACAGATAGCTGACAATCTTAGCCTGTTAAAAAATGAAAAGGATACTGATCTCCTAGCTATGGCCAAAGCTGAATTAATAAAACTGGAAGCCCAAAGTAAATTACTCACTAGCCAAATTGATGAAGAACTTCATCCTGCCAATCCTCTGGACAAAAAAGACGCTATCATGGAAATCAGAATTGGTACCGGCGGAGATGAGTCTGCTCTGTTTGCGTCTGATCTCTTTCGTATGTATTCCCGCTTTGCTGAAAGTATGGGTTGGCAAGTGGAGATTATTAGCTCCAGCCAAATCGGTATTGGCGGGTTTAAAGAAGTTATTTGTGCTGTCCATGGTCGTGATGTCTATGGCTGGTTAAAATATGAAGCGGGCACCCATCGTGTCCAACGTGTACCAGAAACTGAAAAGGCTGGTCGTATTCACACCAGCGCGGCCACTGTGGCTGTCTTTCCTGAAGCTGAAGAAGTAGACTTAGAAATCAATCCCCAAGATATCCGTATTGATACTTTTTGTTCTTCTGGCCCCGGTGGTCAGAGCGTCAACACTACCTATTCAGCTATTCGCATCACTCACTTGCCTACGGGTTTGATTGTTTCTTGTCAGGATCAGAAATCCCAACACCAAAACAAAGAAAAAGCCCTGCAAGTCTTACGTTCTCGCCTTTTACAAAAAGCCGAGGATGCCAAACGCGCCAAGGAATCAGCTGAACGCCAAAGTATGGTAGGCAGTGGCGACCGTAGCGACAAGATTAGAACTTACAATTATCCACAGGACAGAATCACTGATCATCGTTTAAAACAATCTTGGCATGCCATGGAAAATATTCTCAATGGTCATTTGCAACCAATTATTGAAGCTTTAAAACAAGCTAGCCAACATCATGACCATTAAACAGGCCCTAGACTGGGGTCAGCAACAATTACTAACCAAACAACCAACCAGTTATCAACTGGATGCTGAACTTCTTTTAGCCCATTGCCTAAATCAAACACGGGTTTTTATTTTATCTCATTCGGAAATAGAGCTAAGTGAGGAACAACAACCAGACTATGAAAGATTAATTAATTTACGCCAAGAACACTGGCCAGTAGCCTATTTACTGGGTCAGCAGGAATTCTATGGCCTAAACTTTACAGTCAACCAAGAAGTTTTGATACCACGTCCAGAAACCGAGTTGATAGTTGATAGTATTTTAGCCACCAAAGAAAAAATTGATAGTCAAACAACGATTATTGATATTGGCACTGGTTCCGGCTGTATCATCATTGCCCTAGCCAAACATTTAGCCAATCTTACTCCGCATTTCATAGGTACTGATATTTCCCAGACAGCCCTAGCTGTAGCTGAAACCAATGCCCAAGCTCATCAACAAAATATTAAATTCTTGGCTGGCAGTTTGCTAGAACCAATTCTGCAACAGCCAGAACTAATTACCAATGATTTAATTATCACGGCCAATCTGCCCTATCTAGACAAAGATTGGGAAACTTCTCTGCAGTTTCCGGATAGCGCTGGCCTACAGTACGAACCGACTGTGGCTTTGACTGATCAAGCTGATGGTTTGAAGTACTATCGCCAACTAGCTGAACAAATTCAAGATCTCCTAATACTTAGACCGGAAATGACTATAAAACTATATTGCGAGTTTAATGAAGGACAGTCTCTAGGTTTGCAAGCCATCTTTGCTCAACAGACTGTAACTATTGTTAAAGACTTGGCCGGTTTAGACAGATTAGCTATTATTCAATATTAACTTGAGGCAATAGAAATAATTAATGATAACAAAAAATAGGCCAAAATGACCTATTTTTTGTTTATTCGCAATGGTGAGCTATATCGTCTTGTTATTTACTCTTTTTGTCCTTAGCCTCACCCTCAGTTTTCTTTTCACCTTCGACTTTAGCTTCACCTTCAGCAGGAGCAACTTCGCCTTCAACAGGA
>Ga0209211_10003311_pt1 | contig 26473 bp, 14 predicted proteins | sample RifGroA2_FD_183992 | JGI IMG/M metagenome (GOLD analysis project Ga0209211, IMG submission 183992) | Groundwater microbial communities from Rifle, Colorado, USA - Groundwater A2 (SPAdes) (version 2) | ecosystem: Environmental > Aquatic > Deep subsurface > Groundwater | place: Rifle, Colorado...
AGTCTTCAGCGTAGCACCAGCCTTGAATGCCGGAGCCTTGGATGCCTTGATCTTCAGTTCTGCACCAGTAGCCGGGTTGCGGCCAATGCGTGCAGCGCGCTTGCGTACTTCGAACGTACCGAAGCCAACCAATGCCACGTTGTCGCCTTTTTTCAGGGTGGCGGTAATGATTTCAATCAGTGCTGCGATGTTGCGATCTGCATCCGCTTTGGTGCTGCCGGTCTTGTTTGCCAGTGCATCGATCAGTTCTTTACGGTTCATGCTGTTTCTCCCTTTGGTTGTGGTTAGAGGCCGGTGCTGATTGTTATGCATCTGTGCTTCGCTGGCAACAGCCATGAGTCTGAGTATACGCCTGTCATAAAATATTCCTAGCATTGCAGAATGGCTAGGCCGAATTATCTATGCAATTCGGCCTATACAAATTGGGCAAGCCGTAATGTATATTCGGCGCATGGTAATTGCTAATCAAAGCGCATGATCATATTTCTCGACATTGACGGAGTGCTCTACCCCAATTGCTTTATGGTGGGGAACGGCCATGAATACTGCCAGACCGACCGGTTTGAATTGATCATGCGGGATTTCCCGGAGTGCCAAATCGTCATCACTTCTGGTTTGCGCGAGAAGAAAGGTCTGGATTCATTGCGTGAGATGTTCTCGGCTGACATAGCGGCAAGAATTGCCGGCGTCACACCAATTATTGGACTGTCCATAAAGCATTGTCGTCAGCGCGAGATTGAACGGTATTTCCAGGCGTCGGATCAATCTCACCAGCCTTGGCTGGTCCTGGATGATGTTGCATCTGAATTTGAGGATGGACTGGACAATCTGGTGCTATGCAATATGCACACCGGCCTGGACGACACTGTAGAAATTCAACTTCGAGAGAAGCTTGCTGCTATAGGTACGCAGCCACCAATACACATCATGCAACCCATGGGAGAGAACGAGCATGCCAAAACGGGATACTCACAGAGTGATGTCGCATCAAGACGGATGGCAAGTTAAACGGGATGGCAAGTTAAACGGGATGGCGGCAAACGGCCTTGCCATGTAGCCGAGACCCAAAAGGAAGCTGAGCGGTTGGCTCGGGCCATTAGCCAGCACTAGGGCACCGAGCTGCAAATCCATAGTCAGGGCATGAAAATTCAACGCTCTGATAGCCATGGGCGTGATCCCTGTCTGCCCAAGGATAAAAGATAGCCCTGTTAGATGAATAAGGTGTTGAGGCATGTATATCTTGCTCTGCTGCTCTCATGTCCGTCAGTGGCCGAAGAGATCGTTGGGCGCGCAGTAGGTATTTCTGACGGAGATACGCTCATTATCATGGTAAACGGAAACAAACAGATTAAGGTTCGGTTGGCAGAAATTGATGCGCCAGAAAAATCGCAACCGTTCGGGCAACGTTCAAAGCAATCCCTGTCAGATTCATGATTCTTTTTGAACAGCCATGCCACGATATCCATGAGCGTCATGGTTCTGATTTTATCGAATGACCGCAATCGTTATGCTACTTCATGAACTACCGCAATGCGGCACACTGGCGAATTGAAGTGCCAATGACATTTTTCTGGCGGTGATTATCAAGAGGTGAAGGGTAGGGTGTTCCATTACCAGAACCTGACTCTTGCTTCCCAAGCCGACCTAGGCAACGCGGCGTAGCATAGTTTGTTAAATTCATCATGGTTTCTTCGAAGAAGAACTTTCAGCCTGCATCTCGGCTGAGGTAGAATCCCTCGCCTATGCCGCATATCCACAGCTGTTCATTCAAAAAAAGACTGGATCCGGTCCAATATTCGATCGGCGCGAACACCGGCCAGGCAAATGGAGTCATCATGAGGCGTTCCCTCTGTGTCAGCGTCGGCATGTGCGCGCTCAGCTTCGTGCTCGGCGGCTGCGCCACGAGCCCGGGCGCGGTGTCGGCGGATTCGGCCGGCGCAAGCATGGTGCCCCCACCGGTCGCAACCAGGGTGCTGGACGTGAAGGGGGCCAACAACGTCAACCTCAAGGTCTACGAATTCGGAAACCCCAACGGCCGCCCCATCGTTTTCATCCATGGCATCAATCAGGCGCATATCGCCTGGAACAAACAGCTCGGGAGCGAACTGGCCGCCAAGTACCGCCTGGTGACGTTCGATTTACGCGGACATGGTTTTTCGGACAAACCGGCCGACATGGCGCCGTACCAAGGTGAAAGGAACTGGGCGGATGATCTCAACGCGGTAATCGTCGGCCTGAACCTGAATAAGCCTGTGCTGGTCGGATGGTCGTTCGGTGGGCGCGTCATTGCCATGTACCTGCGCCACTACGGGGAGGGCAACGTCGGCGCCATCGATTTCGTCGGCACAGTGTTGCGCGTGAGCGGGAATGCGTCCGGGCAGCGGTCGCCGCAGCTGACGGCCGCGGTTGGCAAGATCATGCGTGCAAAATCGATCCAGGACTATATCGAGGGACAAGGGGCGTTCGTTCGCGCGATGTCGCATAAAGCCCTGCGGAACGAAGAGTTTGAGCGGATTCTTGCATTCAATATGCACGTTCCGCCACAGGTGTTCAAGGCAGTAGTCACCGCAGGAGACTTCAACTATGAACCGGAACTGAGGAAGCTGCGCGTTCCCACGCTGGTGATGCACGGTCAGTTTGACCTGGTGTCGAATATCGGCAACGGTCGCTTTATTGCGGAGCGCGTGGCCGGTGCCCGTTTCTCCCTGTTTGAGGATGCGGGACATCTGACATTCCTGGAAGATACTGCACGTTTCAACAGGGAACTCGATGCGCTGGCGCTGGCGGTCACCCGTCCTTGCGTCTCTCCAGAGTGATGTTCGATGCGAACGCGTATCCCAGGCCGTGACTCGTCTCCAGCGGAAACGGCGCCGGGGTCTGGTCCCTGACCTTGTTCCTCAGGCGCCGGACGAGTATTTCCATGCGGCGCGGGTCGTACGTCGCCGGATCATGCCCGAGCGCAAGGATCAGTTCGTCCTTCGATATGGTCTGGCCAGGCTGCGTTGCCAGCGCATTAAGCAGCTCTTTTTCAGATTGTGTCAGCTTGACCGTCATGCCGTCGGGGGAGGTCAGCGACCAGGTGACGGTGTTGAGGTGCCAGCCGGGGGGCGATATCGCCTTCGCATGCCCAATGCGATTTGCCACGTTGTGCACGATGGCTCGCAGCTCCTCGAGGTCGATCGGTTTCACGAGATAGGCATCCGCACCGGCCTTCAGGCCGCGGAGGCGATCCGTCAACTCGTGCCGCGCCGTGGCCATGACAACACCCTTGCCATGGAGCGCGGGAAGTTGATTCAGCCATGAAATGCCATCCCGATCCGGCAAGCCGACATCCAAAACGATGACATTCACGTCATGGGTTTTCAGCCAGGCGTCCGCGGCCGAAGCGCTGCCGACGCCGTCGGCGAGAAAACCCTCCAGGTTGAGATACGACACCATCGCCTCGCAGAGATCCGGTTCATCCTCGATGACCAGGACTCTCACGGCGTCGCTATTTTGTTCATTCATCTGATTGCGCCTTTCCGCTGCACGGCAGCCAGATGCAGATGCGGCTACCTTTGCCCATGTCGCTTTGCAGTTCGATTTCGCCGTGATGCATATCGACGATCTTCTTCACGAAAGCCAACCCCAAGCCAAGACCCTCGGCGGTTCCATTGGGATCGCTACGGAAATATGCCGCGAAAACATCGTTCCGATGTTCGGGCGGGATTCCCGGCCCACGATCGATTACGGCGATGCCTGCCATATTATCCCTGGTGATGGCCTCGATGGTTATTTTCGTACCGGCCGGTGCGTATTTCGTTGCGTTGTCGACCAGATTGAGAAGCGCGATCCGCAGCAGGGATTCGTCGGCCAGAACGACGGGCAGCCCCGATGAAACGCGCAATTCGAACGAATGGGTCGCATAACAGACCCGGCAATCCGCAAGGATTTCGGCGAGCCACGGTTTCAAATCCAGGGGCACGGGAGCGATTTCCTGAGCCTGCTGGCGGATGCGATCGCTTTGCAGCCACTCCTCGAACAGGCTGCCAAGGCGCTTCGCCGCGCCCGAGATAGCGGAAAGCCGCCGCTCGACATGATTCACGCCGTGCTGTTTTTCCTTCTCGATCAGGACCAGCTGGCTCTTGATGATGGCCAGTGGGTTGCGGAACTCGTGGGAGATGAGCGACCCGAAGCGGATATACCTTTCCAATATATTCTGCTCGTTTTTCAGGGATTTTTTCAGTTCGGCGGTACGTTCCGCAACGGTTTTTTCGAGCTGGATTTCCGATTGCAGGAGCGTTTCAAGCAGCGATTGCCGGGTGGATATAACCTCAGCCTGCGCCGCCTCCTTCGCGTCGCGCTCCAGCCGGATGCGCTCGGCAAGGGCGAACGACAGCAATATCATCTGGATGGCCGTGCCGATCTGCAACGCGTATCCGGTCAATGCTGACGCCGGCAACCAGTCGAATTTGCGCATTCCTGCCGCGATGGTTCCCATCCACAGCACCCCGAAGGCAAGCAGGAAAATACGTGCACTCATGTTTCCGGCACGCAGCGCCTGAATGCCGGCCGCGATGATCAGTCCGCATGACACTATCGTGCCCAGGGCGACGGCTTGTGCCGTCGCACGGGCAGAGACGCCCAGGAAGGGCGCCACCGCGACCAGCAGAAAGATAAAAGCCGCCAGGGACAATGCGCGGTGCAGCTTTGGCTGCTGCGCGCGGGTTTGCAGAAAGCTTTGGGAAAAGAAAATGTCGAACACCGCTTTCAGGCTGAGCAAAGAAAGTGGAAGGAGGTTGACCCATAAGGGGGCGTCCGGCCAGAGAAATTGCCTGCCGATACCGTTGTTGGTAAGTGCGGCCAGCACCCAGCAGCCCGCCAGCAGGGTGTAAAGGAGAAAGCTTCGTTCCCGCAGCGAGGTGAATATGAGAAAGTTGTAGATCATCAGGGCCAACAGCGCGCCGAGATACAAGGCGAGGGCGAGATAGGCCTTTTCGGTATGGGCGGCGAAGGCTGCCGGCTCCCAGAGCGTCAGCGGCACGATCATGGCTTCCTGCGATCGCACTTGCAGATAGTAATAGCGCGGCTCGTCCGTGAGCGTCACGGGGAATACGTAAAAGCGGTGCGGCCAGGCGCGGCTGCTGACCGGATAGCTTTGCCCCGTTACCACCGGCGGCCGATCTGGCGCATAAAGCGCCAGGTGGCTGAGTTTGAAGAAAGCGACTTCCAGCAGCCGCTGCTCTCCTGCGCCATCGCCCTTCGCGAGGGGAAAGCGGAGCCAGAAAGTGGACCTGGAATAACTCAGGTTGATGTTCCCCTTAGCAGCCACCGGCCTGAAGCGGGAGGCGGCCGCGCCGGTGACATCGGCAAGGGTCAGCTTGCCTTCGGCATCCTCGATGAACTCGACGGAGCCCGCCAGATCCACCTGCGACGCATCCGCAGGAAGCGCCGAACCCGCGTTCGCAACAGCCGCCGCGGCCAGTGCCGCACCCGCCAGCAGATAAGCGAGGAGCCGGCGAACGCGCGGGGCGGAAAGTCTGCTGAAAAAGGGCATGCGGTTTTTATTTTCCCGGATATTCATTGCCATTTTGCCTGACGCAGTGTCGCGAAACAACCGCCGCCGGCAGGCACGACGCGAATGTCGGATTAGGTCGGAATTTGTCGGGGTTGATGTCTGGTAATGCAGGGGGCTCACGTCGAAAATGAGAACTCGCCATAAGCCCTTCGCCAACGGAAAGAATCAATGTTCCGACATATCACGATCTTGAATGGCTGCTGCCGCAGCGTGAGTTCTACCCTTTCATTTTGTGGCCGTGCGCTTGCGGTGGTTTCAATGCTTCCTGCACTCGCGCTGGCCCAGCCAGACGCCGGTACTCTGCGTCAGCAGATCGAGCAGGGCCAGCCGCAGCCCTTGCCCCGCAAGGCCGTTCCGCTCAAGCCCCTCGAGCCCGAGCCTTTGAAAGCGCCGGCCGGGCTGACCGTTACCGTCAAAGCCTTCCGCTTCGCCGGCAATACCCTGTTGAGCGCCGAACAGCTCGCCCCTGCGGTCGCATCATATCTCAACCGCCCGGTTGGGTTGGCCGAACTCCGCAAAGCCGCTGCCGCCGTGGCCGAGGCCTATCGCCAGGCCGGCTGGATTGTGCGCGCCTATCTGCCACAGCAGGAAATTGAGAGCGGCATTGTCACCATCCAGATCGTCGAGGCCGTCTTCAGTGGCGCGGTACTCGAAGGCAGCCCCCCTTTGCGTCTGCCTCCATCTACCGCGCTGGGCATGATCGAATCGGCTCAGGCCAAAGGTGAAAATCTGAATGCCGGTGCCATCGAGCGGGCGCTTCTGCTGATCGACGACCTGCCGGGTGTTACCGTGGCAGGCAATCTGCGCCCCGGGCGTAACCAGGGCGAGACCGAACTCGCCTTCAAGCTTGGCGACGAGCCATTGCTGCGCGCGGAAGCGGGTATCGACAACACCGGTTCCCGCTCCACCGGCCCCGAGCGCCTGATCGCAAATCTGGCCCTCAATAGCCCGCTGGCGCGGGGCGATCTAATGAGCGCCAACTTTCTCCATACCGAGGGCAGCGACTATTTGCGCGCCGGCTTCACCCTGCCGCTGGGCCATGACGGCTGGCGCGCGGGCATCAACGGTTCGATCCTGAATTACCGCCTCGTCGCCGCCGAATTCCGCGCCCTGAATGGCAAGGGAACTTCCGACAGCGTCGGCCTGGAAGCCAGTTACCCGATCATCCGCTCACGGCTCCGGAATCTCTTTCTCCTGTTCAACCATGACCGCAAGACTTTCGACAACGAGGCCAACGGCGCCACCACCAGCCGTTACCGCCTCTCGTCGACCAGCGTCGGCCTCTCCGGCAACCTGTTCGACAATCTGGGCGGCGGCGGCGCCAATGCCGCGAACCTTGTCTACACCTCGGGCGATCTGGATCTCGACGGTTCCCCCACCCAGGGGGCGGACGCGATCACCACGCGCGCCGCCGGTTCTTACGGCAAATGGCGTTACGCCCTCTCGCGCCAGCAGGTCATCACCAGCGAGCTTTCCTTCTACGGCCTGCTCACCGGTCAGGTGGCTGGAAAAAATCTGGATTCCTCGGAAAAGTTCTACCTGGGGGGCGCCACTGGGGTACGCGCGTACCCGGCCAGCGAAGGCGGCGGGTCGGAAGGGCAGATGCTCAACCTGGAACTGCGCTGGAGACTGCCCAAAGGTTTCAACTTCACCGCCTTTCACGACTGGGGCGAGGTGAAGGTCAATCGCGACAACAATTTCACCGGCGCGCCGGCCCTGAACGACTTCAGCCTCAAGGGCGCCGGCCTCGCGCTGGGCTGGCAGGCGGATTCCGGCTTGACGGCCCGCATTACCTGGGCGCGGCGCCTGGGCGAGAACCCCAATCCCACCGCAACCGGCCTCGATCAGGACGGATCCCTCGTCAGGGATCGTCTGTGGGCAAGCGCCATGCTGCCATTCTGACGACACGGGAAAAAACGTTCATGAATAAAATCTACCGTCTGATCTGGAACGAAATCACCCGCACCTGGGCCGTCGTCGCCGAAAATGCCCGCGCCTGCGGCAAGCGCGCTTCCGGCGCGGTGCTGCTGGCGGCCTCCGGGGTTGCGCTGGCCGCCCCGCCGGCTCCCGACCAGTTGCCCGCCGGCGGCCAGGTGGTGGCCGGTTCCGCCAGCATCGGCCAGGCCGGCGCGGTGATGAACATCAACCAGAGCAGCCAGCGTGCGGCGATCGACTGGCAGACATTCAACGTCGGCAGCGCCGCCTCGGTCAATTTCAATCAGCCGTCGGCCGCCAGCGTCACGCTCAACCGCGTGCTTGACAGCAACCCGAGCCAGATTTTCGGCAGGATCACCGCGCCGGGGCAAGTCTTCCTCACCAACCCGGGCGGCGTCTATTTCGCGCCCGGTGCGAGCGTCGATGTCGGCGCTCTCATGGCGACCACGCACGGCATTTCCAATGCCGACTTCATGGCCGGCAACGACCGTTTCACGCGCAATGGCGCGACCGGCAGTATCATCAACGAGGGCAACCTGAGCGCCGGTCTCGGCGGCTACATCGCACTGCTCGCGCCCGAAGTGCGGAACCAGGGCGTCATCGTCGCCCAGCTGGGCACGGTCGCGCTCGCCGCCGGGGAGGCCTACACCCTGCAATTTTCCGGCGGACAGCTGGCGGGCATCCAGATGGAACCCGCCACCCTCCAGGCGCTGGTTGAAAACCGCCAGGCCGTCGAAGCCCCCGGCGGGCTGATCATTCTCTCTGCCCTTGCCGCCGACAGCCTGCAGGGCGGCGTTGTGCGGAACAGCGGCAGCCTCGCGGCGAACAGCCTGACCGAAAAAGGCGGGCGCATCCTGCTCGAAGGCGACGCGATCACCCTCGCCAGTGGCAGCAGTCTCGACGCGTCGGGCGCCACCGGCGGCGGCGAAGTGCTGGTCGGCGGCGGCTGGCAGGGCGGCGGTTCCATGCATCAGGCGACGACGGTGACGATGGAGCAACGCGCAACCATCGACGTCTCTGCCACAAAAGTCGGCGCTGGCGGCACGGCGGTGCTGTGGTCGGATGTCCATAACGCCGCCTCGCAGACCCGCGCCTACGGCACGATCTTGGCCAGGGGCGGCGCCGAAGGCGGTGATGGCGGCAGGATCGAAACCTCGGGTCACTGGCTCGATGTCGGCGCCGCGCCCGATACCGGCGCGGCGATGGGACAGGGTGGCCTCTGGCTCATCGATCCTTACAACATTACGGTCGTCGCCGGTGGCGGCAATACCAGCATCAACGCGGCGAGCCCCTTCAGCAGCAGCGGCAGCTCGTCCTCGCTCGGGGTCGACCTGGTCAATACCGCGCTTTCGAGCGGAAACGTCACGATCCAGTCCGGTGCCGGCGGATCGCAGGCGGGCGACATCACCTGGAACACGGCCTATACCTATGCCGGCGCGGACGCGCGCACACTGACCCTGCAGGCGCATCGGGACATCGTGCTCAACCAGAGCATCGCCAGCAGCGGTGGTGCGCTGAGTATGGTCTTCACCGCTGACTCGGACAGCAATGGCAGCGGCGGCACAGTGGTCAAGGGTGATCTGACCACCCGGGGAGGAAGCATCACCTTCAATGGCCTGGGTGCCATTTTCAGCGGAGCGTCGGCACAGTCGCTGACGACGGCGGGTGGAGCCATCAACTTCAACGGCGAGGCCATCATCGCCAACACCAATGGCCTGACGCTGAGCACGGCGGGCGGCAATATCGTCTTCGCCTCCAGGCTCGATTCCGGCAACAGCTATGCCTACAACTCCACCCTCCGAACCTGGGACGCGGCGCGTACCGCCATCGGCAGCGGGGCCGGAGGTGCCACCGGCAGCACCTATCTGGCCACGGTCACTTCCGCCCTGGAGATGACTGCTGTCATGGCCACCGGCGCCCCCAACGGCTGGCTAGGGGGGTCCGATGCGGCGGTGGAGGGCACCTGGCGCTGGGTGACCGGCCCGGAAGGGCTGGAGGACAGCGGCGCGGGCAAGATATTCTGGACCACGGGCCAGTCAACCGGCGCCACTGGGTACAACGGTTACTCCAGCCGCTATGTCAACTGGAATAGCGGCGAACCCAACAATTCCAACAACGAGGATGCCCTCCAGATGGGGGCCGGGCTGACCGGGCAATGGAATGATTTGCCCAACAATAGCGGCACGCTCGGTTCTATCGTCGAAACCAACCTGGCCGCTTCACCGTTGAGCATCAACGCCGGATCGGGAACCGTCACTTTTACCGGCGTCGTAGGCGGCAACAAGGCACTATCCTCGCTGAATGTCACCGCCGCCGGTGGCATCGCCGTCAACGGCGGCGCGGTAACCACCGATGGCGCACAGACCTACACAGGCGCGGTGACCACCGGTGCGGTGACCACGCTGACTGCCGGCAGCATCACCACGAGCAGCACCGTCTCGGCATCAGGTTATGCGCTGACGCTTAGCACAAATGCACTTACCCTGAATGGCAACGTCTCGGGTACCGGCGCGCTCACCATCCAGCCCAAGACGGCCGGCACCACCATCGGCATCGCCGGCGGCACCGGGACACTCAGCCTGCCGGCGAGCTACTTCTCCACCAATTTCGTCAACGGGTTTTCCGGGATCACGGTGGGTAACGCCACGGCCGGGGCAATCATCCTTGGCGGCGCTACCACATTGAATGACAACACCACGCTGTGGAGCAACTCCAACATCACGGTGGCAGCGAACATCGCCAAGACCTCCGGCGCGGCCTCCAGCCTGACCCTGCAGGCCGACGGCGCCATCGTCGTCAATGCCGGCGTTACCATTTCCGACGCCCCGTCAGCCAGCGCGCTTTCCCTGAACCTGCAGGCGACCGGCCCGATCTACTTCGCCAATAACACGGTGAGCACGCAAAGCGTCGACATCCACGGTGCGCTCTATCTCGGCGGCAAGACTGGCGGCAGCACCTATGCCACCGGCAACAGCACCTATGTTGATGGGATCTATATCGGCAACAACAGCACACTAACGGCCGGCAGCAGTATTGCCTTCTGGGGCACTGGCTGGGCCGGTAGCACTGGCAATGCTGGCGGTGCCGGTGTCAAACTGGGCAACGCTGCCTCGCTGGCAGCCAGCGGTGCCGTCAACGTTACCGGCATTGGGGGGCAGGGTGGCACCGCCAGTTCCACCGGCTCTACCGGCACAAATGCCACGACGGATGGCGCTATCGGCGGTACTGGCGATACGGGCACATCCGGAAGTGCTGGCGGTGCTGGAATCGATTTTGGTGGTTCTGCGTCGGTCAATGGCGACACGATTGCGCTGGCTGGCACTGGCGGCGGCGGTGGCGCTGGCGGCGACGGTGGCGCCGGCGGGCAAGGTGGCACAAGTCAGTATGGGGGCGCAAATGATAAAGGCGGTAAGGGAGGCACCGGTGGAACCGGCGGAACGGGCGGCACCGGCGGCACCGGCATCGTTCTGGGTGCTGCGACAGAACTGGATGCCGGGAACGGCATTACCCTTGATGCGACCGGCGGTAGCGGTGGCAAAGGGGGGGGCGGTGGCAAGGGCGGCAGAGGCGGTACCGCGGAATGGTGGGATGACTCGGGTAATGGCGGTACCGGCGGCACGGCTGGCACGGGGGGCGGTGCGGGCGGCGGCCTGATGCTTGCCGATGGAACAAGCATTATGGCCACCGCCGGCACACTTGCTTTTGTCAGCACCAGCGGAACAAGCGGTACGGCGGGTACCGTGGGCAGCGGCGGAAACCCAGGCGATTGCAGTGCATATTTGGCTGATTGCGGCAGCACGGGCAGCGCGGGAAGTGCTGGCGCTGCCGGCGCCACAGCCATCGCTTTTAAAGCGATCGGCGCCGGCTACATCGGCGCCGCCAGCGGCGGCACCTCCACCGCCGACATCAGCTTCGCCAACAACAGCTTGGCGCTGGGCACGCTGGCGATCCAGTCCACGGGCGCGCTGAGCATCCGGCCGACGACGGCCGGCACCACGATTGGCATAGCGGGCGGCGCGGGGGCACTCAGCCTGCTGGCAAGCTATTTCTCCACCAATTTCGTCAACGGCTTTTCCGGGATCACGGTGGGCAACGGCTCGGCGGGCGCGATTACGGTGGGCGGCGCCACCACTCTCAATGACAGCACGACGCTGCAGACAAACTCGACAATTACGATAAACGGTGCGGTCACCGCCAATGAGAACCTGACGCTGCAAAGCAACGGGGCCATCACCCAAAGCCAGGCAGTAGGCGTAACCGGCACGACATCCATTACCGCCGGAACCAATGCTGTAACGCTCTCCAATACCTCCAATAATTTTGGCGGTGCCGTGTCAGTCGTCTCGGCGCAAAATCTGTCCCTCATCGACAGCAACGCCATGACCCTGGGCGCTGTCGCCGCGACGGGCACGGTGGATGTGGCAACGCTGACCAATGATCTGACCCTCACCGGTGCCATCAGCACCACCAATGCCACTGCCTCCGCCGTCAAGCTGAATGCCGGCAAGAACTCGGCGGCAGGAACCTCGACCGGCGGGAACATCATCGTCAGCGGCGGCAGCGTAAGCACGGGCGCAAGCGGACGCGCCACGCTTCATACGGGTAGTGTCTCAGGCAGTGCCGGCCTGACCGCTCTCGTTGGCTCCGGCAGCGGCCGCTTCCGCTACAACAGCGATGAATCGGCGACCAACTACAGCACCATACTGGCCGCACTGGGCACCGGTAACTATGCGATTTATCGCGAGCAGCCGACGGCCACGGTTACGGCCAACCAGACGGTGACTTATGGCACGGCACCAACATTGACGACGAGCTTTTCCGGCCAGAACGGCGACACGGCGGCGCAGGCCATCAGCACCGTCACGGTTGCCGTCGGCGGCAGCATCTCGGCGTCAGGGAACTATACTGCCGGCAGCCATGACCTTACGCCATCAAATGCAGTGGGGAAGCTAGGCTATGGCGCTATCAGCTATGCTAATGGCACACTGACGGTTAATCAGAAGGCGCTGACCATCACCGGCTTTGCCTCAGGCAACAAGGTCTATGACAGCAACACCACGGCAGTCATAAACACTGCTGGTACGCTAACAGGCGTAGTGAGTGGCGACAGCGTGGATTTCAACAGCGGCGATGCGACCTTCGACACCAAGAACGTGGGCACGAATAAAACCGTCACCCTGAACGGTATAACGCTCAGCGGCGTTAATGCCGGCAATTACTCGATTGCCAACCAAACCACGACCGCCAGCATCATCGCCAAGGCACTGACCGCCAGCATCACGGCGAGCAGCAAGGCCTATAACGGCAACACCACTGCCGCCCCGACGTTCACCATCACGGGCGGCCTGGTGGGCACGGAAACCGTGACCGCCACCGGCGCGGCCACCTTCGACACCAAGGACGCGGGTACGGGCAAGACCGTCACCGCCACCGGCAACACATTGGCTGACGGCGCCAATGGCGGACTGGCGAGCAACTACAGCCTGAGCACCGGCCAGACAACCACGGCCGATATCACCAGGGCTTTGCTGACCGTCACCGCCAATGCTGCCAGCAAAACTTATGACGGTCTCGCCTACAGCGGCGGCAATGGAGTGGCTTACAGCGACTTCGTCAACGGCGAGACATCCGCCGTGCTCGGCGGCACACTTGCCTACAGCGGCACCTCGCAGAATGCAATCAACGCGGGCAGTTACATCATCACGCCGGCTGGTCAGACCTCCGGCAACTACACCTTGAGCTACACGAATGGAACCTTGACGGTTAATCAGAAGGCACTGACCATCACCGGCTTCGCCTCGGACAACAAGCTCTACGACGGCAACACCACCGCGGTCATCGATACTGCGGGCACGCTCTCCGGCGTGGTGAGTGGCGACAGCGTGAGTTTCACCAACACCGGCGCGACCTTTAACACCAAGGACGTGGCCACCGCCACCACCGTCACCCTGAACGGCGTGACGCTGACCGGCACTGGCAACGCGAACTACAGCTACTCGGCGTCCACCACCGACGCATCCGTGATCACCGCCAAGACGCTGACCGCCAGCATCACGGCGAGCAACAAGACCTATAACGGCAATACCACTGCCGCCCCTACGTTCACCATCACGGGCGGCCTGGTGGGCATGGAAACCGTGACCGCCACCGGCACGGCCACCTTCGACAGCAAGGACGTGGGCACGGGCAAGACCGTCACCGCCACAAGCAACACATTGGCTGATGGCGCCAATGGCGGTCTGGCAAGCAACTACAGCCTGGGCACCGGCCAGACGACCACGGCCAACATCACCGCCAAGGAGTTGTCGCTCTCCGGCCTGACCGCCAGCAACAAAGTCTATGACGGCAATACCAGCGCCGCGATCTCGTGCTGCTCGCTCTCCGGCGTGGTGAGTGGCGACAGCGTGGGTTTCAGCAGCGGCGATGCGACCTTCGACACCAAGAACGTGGGCACGAATAAAACCGTCACCCTGAACGGCGTGACGCTCACCGGCGCTAATGCCGGCAATTACTGGATCGCCGACCAAGCCACGACCGCCAGCATCACCGCCAAGGCACTGACCGCCAGCATCACGGCGAGCAGCAAGGTCTATAACGGCAACACCACTGCCGCCCCGACGTTCACCATCACGGGCGGCCTGGTGGGCACGGAAACCGTGACCGCCACCGGCACGGCCGCCTTCGACACCAGGGACGCGGGCACGGGCAAGACCGTCACCGCCACCGGCAACACATTGGCTGACGGCGCCAATGGCGGACTGGCGAGCAACTACAGCCTGAGCACCGGCCAGACGACCACGGCCGACATCACCCCGGCGCCTCTGTCGATTACCGCAAACGCAGTTGTCAAACTCTACGATGGAGCGGCATATACCGGCGGTAATGGTGTTATTTATGTCGGTTTTATCAACAACGAAATATTCGCCGTTCTCGGCGGTACGCTTGGCTACACGGGCACCAGCCAGGGCGCGCGCGACAGCGGAAGTTACTCCATCACGCCGGGCGGCCTGACCTCCATCAATTACACCATCAGCTATGTTGATGGCACGCTGACCATCAACCCGCTGTTTATTCCGATTTCGCCCCCGGTAGTGCCGCAGTCTTCGCCGAGCCCTACGGTGCAGCCGCCATCGTCTTTGCTGTCAAACGAAGGGACTGGTACCGGCACCATTGGGGATTCGACAGGAGGAGGCACGACCTCGTTCGGCGGGACGGGCACGTCAGGTAACTTGATCCCGGGAGGCAGTGGCGGCAGTAGCGCGAACAGTGGCGGCGCGGCCAATACCACGGAAGGTACTGGCCGAGGCGCTGGCGGTCCCGGCGACGGTGACGGACCGGGCAACGGCGCAGGCCAGGGCCTCGGCCCGCAAGATAACAACGCGAAAGGCGGCGAGCCGAAGAACAGCCAGTCCAAGGATGGACAGTCACAGCAACAGGAAGGCGGCAGCGGCGCGAACAGCGGTGGCACGGCCAATACCGAAGAAGGCACCGGCCAAGGCGCCGGCGGCCCCGGCGACGGTGAAGGACCGGGCAATGGTTCGGGCCAGGGTCTCGGCCCGCAGGACGACAGCAAGTCCGGCGATGGCAAGCCGAAAGACGGCGGGTCGAAGGATAACCAGCCGAAGCAACAGGATGGCGGCAGCGGCGCGAACAGTGGCGGCACAGCCCACACCGAAGAAGGCACTGGCCAAGGCGCTGGCGGCCCCGGCGAAGGTGAAGGCCCGGGCAATGGTGCGGGTCAGGGACTCGGCCCGCAGGACGACAGCCATTCCAGCGATGACAAGTCTGGCGATGGCAAGTCGAAGGATGGCAGCGACACCAAAGAAAGCACCGACAAGAGTTCGAACAAAGACTCTGGTCAGAGCAAACCATGGTGGCAGCGGATATTTGATGACTCCAGTGACGACACCGGCAGCAACTCGAGCCAGGAAGGCGGCAGCGGCGCGGGCCAAGGTCTCGGCCCGCAGGATGACAGCTCAAAAGGCAGCGAGCCGAAGAACAGCCAGTCCAAGGATGGACAGTCACAGCAACAGGAAGGCGGCAGCGGCAGCGGCGCGAACAGTGGCGGCGATGCCAACACCACGGAAGGCACCGGCCAAGGCGCTGGCGGTCCCGGCGACGGCGATGGTCCGGGCAACGGCGCGGGCCAGGGCCTAGGCCCGCAGGACGGCGGCGATTCCGGTGGCGGCAAGTCGAAAAACGACCAGACGCAGGATAAACAATCGCAGCAACAGGATGGCGGCAGCGGCGCGAACAGTGGCGGCACAGCCAACACCGAAGAAGGCACTGGCCAAGGCGCCGGCGGTCCCGGCGACGGCGATGGTCCGGGCAATGGCTCGGGCCAGGGCCTCGGTCCGCAGGACGACAGCAAGTCCAACAATGGCAAGTCCAGCGATGGCAAATCAAAGGATGGCAGCAACACCGAAGAAAGCACCAGCAAGAGCTCAGACAAAGATTCTGGTCAGAGCAAACCATGGTGGCAGCGGATATTTGATGACTCCAGTGACGATAAAGGCAGCAACTCGAGCCAGGAAGGCGGCAGCGGCGCGGGCCAAGGTCTCGGCCCGCAGGATGACAGCTCAAAAGGCAGCGAGCCGAAGAACAGCCAGTCCAAGGATGGACAGTCACAGCAACAGGAAGGCGGTAGCGGTAGCGGCGCGAATAGTGGCGGCGATGCCAACACCACGGAAGGCACCGGCCAGGGCGCCGGCGGCCCCGGCGACGGTGAAGGACCGGGCAACGGCGCCGGCCAGGGTCTCGGCCCGCAGGACGACAGCAAGTCCGGCGACAGTAAATCTGGCGATGGCAAGTCCGGCGACAGCCATTCCAGCGATGACAAGTCTGGCGATGGCAAGTCGAAGGATGGCAGCGACACCAAAGAAAGCACCGACAAGAGTTCGAACAAAGACTCTGGGCAGAGCAAACCATGGTGGCAGCGGATATTTGATGACTCCAGTGACGATAAAGGCGGCAACTCGATCCATGAAGGCGGCAGCGGTGGCGATGGCAAAGGACCGGGCAGCGGCGCGAACAGTGGCGGCACAGCCAACACCGAAGAAGGCACCGGCCAGGGCGCTGGTGGCCCCGGCGACGGCGATGGTCCGGGCAATGGTTCGGGCCAGGGCCTCGGCCCGCAGGACGACAGTAAATCCAACAACAGCAAGCCCAACGATGGCAAGTCCGATGATAGCAAGTCGAAAGACAGCAAGTCGAAGGATGGCAGCAACACCGATGAGAGTACCGACAAGAGCTCGGACAAAGATTCTGGTCAGAGCAAACCATGGTGGCAGCGGATATTTGATGACTCCAGTGACGATAAAGGCGGAAGCGGAGGAGGAGCAAATAGTGGCGGCGATGCCAACACCACGGAAGGCACCAGCCAAGGCGCTGGCGGTCCTGGTTATGGTGAAGATCCGGGTAATGACTCGGGCCAGGGTCTCAGCCCGCAAGATAACAACGCGAAAGGCGGCGAGCCGAAGAACAGCCAGTCCAAGGATGGGCAGTCACAGCAACAAGATGGTGACAATGCCATCGGTGCAGATCCCGACGTAGCTGCCAATACTGCGGAAGCCGCCGGACAGGGTTTCGATCAGCAAGGTGGAGGCATTCCATTAGGCGCGGCGGCATCGGCATCAGGGGAATCCGGAGATTCGATGGCGGTAACCACCACCACCCGCGAAGGAATAACCATTTCCCTGGTACGCGCGCCATCGGATCAGATGGTCGGCGTTGTCACGGTCTCGCTACCGAAGGGAACTGCGACGGACGGCAACGGATTCACCTTCCCGCTGCCCGAGCAGGTAGCGGCTGCGGCAACAAACAACACTCAGGTTCACGTCACCACGGCATCGCGCGGCACGCTCCCCTCCTGGCTACGCTACATTCCGGGAACGAAGGTGTTTGTAGCAACAGCAGTACCTGATGGGGCGCTCCCAATTCAGTTGGTGGTGACTATCGGAACGCAACAAACCACCTTGGTGATCTCTGAGCGGGTAAGGTAGTGTTGTGTTGGTAATATTGGAGTTCAGTGGGGTATAAAAATGGGCTAAACGGGCAGGAACGAAGGGCAACTTCGTACCAAGGGAAACGGTGGTGAGCGGTAGGTTCCTGTCTGTTCTGTTAAAAAACTCACTGAAAATGATTTTTCTGGAATTTCAAGAGGGCTATTCTCGAGGGCTATTTGTTTTATCAACCTAGAAAAAATGGCATACTGCACACGCATATCCATTTACTAAATTGAACCTGGTTCATAACAACAAAGACGCGCATGAATAAATTGGCAATAGAGCAAAAAGTATTGGCGGGTTTTGTCCTCGCGCTTGCCATCATTTCTTTGGTTGGCGGCTTGGCATACCGGGTCGTGCGTGACTACATCGAAATTTCCGGCATTGAAAAACAAAACAGCGGGGAGATTCTTCTCTTGGAAAAAATCTTTTCCAACTTGAATGAGGCCGAGTCTGCACAACGCGCCTATTTGATCAGCAATCATGACTTCTACCTGCAGCGCCGCCGGGACACTCTGGCTGGAACGAGCTCCTCCCTGCTGGATTTGAAGCAAATAGCCATAAAAAATCCCCAAGAGTTATTGCTTCTGCCTGCGCTGGAACAAAAGATCAACCAACGCGTTACCCTGCTGGAGGAGGTTCTAAGCCGTGGTATGGAGGGTGGCCTTGATGCTGCGCGCAGGATGTTTCCCGGCAATGACGGCACCAAGGAGATGGAGGAAATTCACGGCATTATCAATGCCATGATTAAGGCCGAGGAAAAACAAGGGGAGCAACTGAGCAAGGATGCCGATGCAGATACGAACAGGATTCAGGCGATCGCTGTTCTGATGGTGATTTTAGTTGCGTTCTTTTTTTCCCTGCTCTACTGGCAGGTTCGGCGTGAGATGGCGGAACGGAGAAAGATTCAAACAGAATTGGAGGAGGTTGCAAGGCTTGATTCAATTCACAGCCTGTTGTTGGCATTATTCAATTCATCCTTTGATCGCAACCATATTTTTCAGGGCATGCTTTCCATGGTTGCCGAGAAGCTGCCTTTCCCGGTTTCCGCAGTTTATGGCTACGACGAACTGGGCGGGATATTGCGCTGTGAACTATCGTGGGGCACACCTGAGGGAATGAAGCGCGAATTCAGACTGGGTGAAGGCTTGGTCGGGCAGGTGGCGCAGGCAGGCAAGCCTGCCGCCCTTGAAAAGATCGGCGGAAATGACATCACCATTGAAGCGGGACTTGCCTCATTCACCCCGGCTGCCGTGCTTGCCTACCCGATAAATTATCAGGATCACCTTATGGGGGTCCTGGTTCTGGCTGCCGGGCAGAGCATCGATGAGCGGCACCGGAGTTTTCTCGCTGTCCTGTGCAGCGAACTGGGAGTGGCTTTATACAACATCAAGCAGCATACGGACTTGAAGTTGATGGCCGAGCAATTGCGGCTGAAAAGCGAAGAGATTGCCGCCAAAAATGACCGACTTGAGGAGTCAAGCCGTATGAAGTCCGAATTCATGGCCAATATGTCCCATGAGTTGCGTACCCCCTTGAATTCCATTATCGGCTTCTCAGAAGCGATCCAGGCCGGTCTGGCAGGAGAGGTCAACCCGAAACAGCAAGAATATGCCGGAGATATTTTAAATAGCGGGCAGCATCTGCTGGAATTGATCAACGATATCCTGGATATTTCCAAGATCGAGGCCGGCATGATGACCCTTGAGTTGGATGCGGTTGAAATTTCCAGTCTGCTGCACAATAGCCTGAGCGTGGTAAGAGAAAAGGCAGCCGCAAACAGCATTGTTTTGCAGTCCAACATTCCTGAAGACCTGGGCATTGTTTATATGGATGGACGCAAATGCAAGCAAATTGTCTATAACCTGCTTGCTAACGCCGAGAAATTTACGCCAAGTGGCGGAACAATATTTTTGCGTGCTAAAAAAGTGGGCCGGGATGCAATAAGGGCATTTTTCGGTGGGTCGCCGGTCAAAGCGGCATGGACTCCAAAGTTTAATCAATATATTGAGATTTCAGTTACCGATACCGGGATCGGTATCTCAAAAGATGATTTAAGCAAGTTGTTCCAGCCCTTTATCCAGCTGGATGCATCGTTGGCACGCAAATACGAGGGCACAGGTCTTGGGCTGGCTATAATTAAAAAACTTGCCGAGTTGCATGGCGGTACCGTTGGCGTGGAGAGCGAACCAGGCAAAGGTTCCTGCTTCACGGTGTGGCTACCTTGCCGAACCGAGGGTGGGCAGACCACACAAAATATGTCCCCGATATCAGAATATGGGCCATTAGACAGCGTTGAGGCTCCGCTGGCACTGATGGTTGAAGATAATGAAAAGGCTGCCGGTCTTATAAAATTACAACTGGAGGCTGAGGGCATCCGGGTCATTCATGCCTTGACTGCCGAAGATGGCCTCCGAATGATCAAGGAATTCCATCCGGATTTTGTAACGTTGGATATCCTGCTTCCAGGCATGGACGGCTGGAAATTTCTGGAGCTGGTAAAGGCCGACCAGGAAACAGCGCACATTCCCGTGGTAATCATTTCCATTGTGTCTGACGCGAGCAAGGGAACATCGCTGGGTGCTGCCAGGATATTGCAAAAACCGGTTAGCAGCGATGCTCTGATTGGCGCTTTGGCCGAGTTGAATTTTATTCCCAATGGCAGCCAGTATAAAGTTCTGGTTGTCGATGACGATCCCAATGCGATTGAATTGATTACCCTGCATCTGGAAAATGCCAAATACACTACGCTGCGTGCATACGGCGGGCGGGAAGGTATAGAGATTGCGCAGCGTGAACGGCCGGATTTTATTGTGCTTGATCTAATGATGCCGGAAGTTAGCGGGTTTGATGTTGTTGAGGCGCTGAAGGGCAATCCTGAAACGGCACAGATTCCAATCATGATAATGACGGCCAAGGTTGTCACTGCAGAAGACCGCAAGATACTTAACGGCAACGTTCAAAAGATCATGATCAAGACAGAATTTAAGGAACATTTTATTAATGAAGTGCATCGGGCATTAAAGCGCGGCGGCAAACGGTAGATTTACGGTACGCGGAAAGCTGCAATGGCAAAAGTACTGGTAATCGAGGACAATCCAGCCAATATGAAATTGGCGGTATTGATTCTGGAACACGGCGGCCATGAGGTGCTGCGGGCAAGTACGGCGGAAGACGGGATAATGATTGCCCATGAGTCGCACCCGGACATTATCCTGATGGATATACAGCTTCCAGGCATGGACGGATTGGCAGCGACCCGATTGTTGAAGCAAGACCAACTTACCTCCGGTATCAAGATAATTGCCTTGACCGCTTTTGCGATGGAAGGTGATAAAGAAAAAATTCGTGCGGCGGGCTGTGATGCATATATCGGCAAGCCCGTGCGCATCAATGAATTTCAAGTAGTATTAGGGGCGTTTAGCGAGGACAAACAATGAGCCAAGTGAATGGGGATAGTTTGCAGCAGGCGAAAACGCGGATTCTGATCGTTGATGACGAACGGCAGAATGTAAAACTTCTGGAAGTCATACTCCGCGGGCAGGGGTATGCAACGGAAGCAGCGGCCAATGGGCAGGAAGCATTGGATTCGGTTGCGAAAAACCCGCCCGATCTTATTCTGCTGGATATCAAAATGCCGGGGCTCAACGGATTGGATGTAGCCAAGGCGCTAAAGTCAAACCCCGCGTCCTGCACGATCCCGATCATCATGGTCACTTCAATGGATGACCGTGACACCCGCCTCAATGCGCTGCAACTTGGCGCGGAAGAATATCTGACCAAGCCCATAGATCGCATTGAGTTGTGGGCGCGGGTGCGCAACCTGTTACGCCTGAAAGAATACAGCGATCTTCTCGCCGGGCATAACCGTATTCTGGACGAGCAGGTAAAAGATCGAACCAAACAGTTGCGGGACAGCTACCGGGAAACCATCCTGACTCTTACCCGAGCGGCTGAGTTTCGCGATGAAGATACCGGCACGCACGTAAAACGCATCAGTCATTACAATGCGGAGATTGCGCGCTATCTTGGGATGGATAACGAGTTTGTTGATTCCATTTTTTATGCCAGCCCAATGCACGATGTGGGCAAGATTGGTGTGCCGGATCACGTTCTACTCAAGCCAAGTTCATTGACTCCGGAAGAATTGGGTATCATGAGAAACCATACTTCCCTGGGCGCGGAAATTCTTAAGGCGAAGGATTCCCCCTATTTGAAAATGGGAGCCGAGATTGCCCTCACCCACCATGAATACTGGAATGGGGCTGGCTACCCAAATGGCCTGAAGGGGGAGGAGATTCCGCTTTCCGGACGAATCATGAATATCTGCGATCAATATGATGCATTGCGCATGAAGCGGCCATATAAACCGGAGCTGGACCATGAAACGGTGGTCGGGATACTTACGCGGGGTGACGGCCGTACCCTGGTTGAGCATTTCGATCCGGCCATTCATGCCGCATTTCTCGATTGTGCGGATAAATTCCGTGGAATCTATGAGGAATACTGGGAAAACTCGAAGGTGGAATGGGTTTCGATTTAATAGCCGGACGAAGCGCATGGATTGTGCATTGCACTAGAACCCCACCCTGAATGGCATTAGCAAAATATATAGCGGCCTTATTATCGACAAACTCTGAAGATGGACAACTTTGATATTCCTTTGGCACCGGGAGGTTATTCCCGCGATGATTTTGCAAAACTGCAAATCTTCGAGAAGATATTGAAAGGAAATGTTGAGGGCATCATTATCACCGACACTGGTGGAAATATTGAATGGGTCAATAATGCCTTCTCCGCGCTCACGGGCTATGCAAAAGACGATGTTCTGGGAAGGAATCTGGGCTTCCTTTTTGTTGGCGCACAGAATGTATACGAAGCCTTGTGCCAGAATCTCAATGAAGTCAACCACCAGGAGGCTGAAACCTGGATAGGCCACAAGGAGGGCAGTAAATTCTTGGCAAAGGCCACCTTAAGTGCGGTGCGCAGTGACGCAGACATGATCACCCATCACGTCGTGGAGTTTTCCGACATTACGGAATTTCGCTATGCCCAGGATAAGCTTGCCCAACGAACCAAGGAGTTGAGCCGCTCCAATCAGGAATTGGAACAATTTGCCTATGTTGCCTCACACGACTTGCAGGAGCCGCTGCGCATGGTGGCGAGTTACACTCAACTCATCGCTCAGCGCTATCGCGGAAAACTGGATAAGGATGCTGATGAATTCATTGGTTATGCGGTGGATGGCGCCACACGCATGCAGGCGATCATCAATGATCTCCTGATGTTGTCCCGCGTCAACACCAGCAATACGGCCTTTGCCAAGACAGACACAAAAATAGCACTTGACAAGGCATTGGCCAATCTCCGCCTGGTCATTGAAGAGCATGGGGCCAATATTATTTGCGGCACCTTGCCGGTGCTCAATGCGGATGGCTCGCAACTCACTCAACTCTTTCAAAATCTGATCAGCAATGCTCTCAAGTTTCGCGGCAGCAATTCGCCTTGTGTGCAGGTAGGCGCAGAATTTCAGGACGGCGAATGGGTATTTCATGTACGCGACAATGGCATTGGCATTGCACCGGAATACTTTGAACGGATTTTTCTCTTGTTTCAGCGCCTTCACAATAGAACAGAATATCCGGGTACCGGGATTGGCCTCACTATCTGCAAGAAAATTATCGACCATCACGGCGGGCGAATCTGGGTCGAGTCAGAACAAGGGAAGGGCACGACGTTTTACTTTACCATTCCAGCCACATTAAATGAGGAGTTGCAACATGACTGTTAACCCTTTGGGAAGGCCGGCAGATTTCTTGCTGGTCGAGGACAACCCCGGCGATGTGCGCCTGACTCAGGAAGCGCTTAAAAGCCACAAAGTGCAAAATAATTTGCATGTGGCCACAGATGGAGAAGAGGCCATGGCTTTTTTGCGCAGGCAGGGCAAGTATGCAAACGCGCCCCGCCCCGACATCATCCTGCTTGACCTGAATCTCCCCAAGAAAGATGGCCGCGAAGTGCTGGCGGAAATCAAGTCCGATCCCAATCTCAAAACCATACCAGTAGTGATTATTACCTCATCCGAAGCCGAGCAGGACGTTATCAAGTCATACAATCTGAATGCCAACTGTTATGTAACCAAACCGGTGAATCTCGACCAATTCATCAAGGTGGTGCAATCCGTCAATGATTTCTGGCTTACCATCGTAAAATTACCAAGTAGTGTTGAGTGATGACGGCGGTATGCGCCACGCACCCGGGAATAAGGATATAAGTTATGAAGAATGCCCACAATAAAGAAACCAGCCACTTGATGCTTGTGCACTCCAGTTCCGCTGGCAAACCAGCACCCGAATGGCAACAGTCTGCCGGTAGTGCTCCATCGCCTGCAGATAGCGAAAATGAGGCGCGCAGTGAAGTCGAACTCATCAATATTCTGGTGGTGGAGGATAATCCGGCTGACCGTCGGCTTGTTGCAGAGCGGCTCAGCGGCCCTCGCGAAGAGCGCTTTCATCTGATATATGCCGAACGCATCAGCGAAGCCCTGCAAATATTGTCGCAAAATAAAATTTCGGTCGTCCTGCTCGACCTGCAATTGCCTGATTGCCGCGAACTGGAATCCCTCACTAAAATTCATACAGCCGCAAATGGAATCCCGATTGTCGTGCTAAGCGAGATTGAAGATGAGACCTTGGCTCTCAAAGCGCTCCAGCTTGGCGCCCAGGATTTTTTGGTGAAATGGCATACCAATGGGCATTTGCTTGTTCGCGCCGTCCAATATGCCCTGGAACGCAAACAGGCAGAGGAGTACCTCTATTATCTGGCACATCATGATGCGCTGACCGGGTTGCCCAACCGGAAATTATTTTATGACTATCTAAAGCAGTCGCTTGCCATGGCGCGGCGGCACAACCGCCTGTTAGCCGTGATGTTCATGGACTTGGGCGGTTTCAAAAAGATCAATGACAGCCTGGGGCATCATTGCGGCGATCTTTTGTTGAAAATGGTTGGCCAGCGCCTTGCCGGATGTGTGCGCGAGGCGGATTGCGTGGCGCGCATAGGCGGGGATGAATTCATCTTTGCCTTTACCGATATAAATCAGCCGGAAGATGCGACAGCGGTGGCGAATAAGATTCTGGAGATTTTTACCCGTCCTTTTGATGTAGACGGACACACGCTTTACGCTCGTGCAAGTGTCGGAATCAGCATCTATCCATCCGATGGGAGGGATATGGAAAGCTTGATCAAAAACGCGGATTTGGCGATGTACCGGGCGAAGGCGGAAGGCGGCGGCTCAAGCCAATTCTGGTTTTATTCTCCTGAATTCAATGCCAAGACTGCCGAGCTTATGCGGATTGAAGAACAATTACGCCTGGCATTGGCCAATAACGAGTTAACGGTACATTATCAACCGCAGGTGGATATCGCCAATGGCAACTTGATCGGCATGGAGGCGCTGTTGCGCTGGCAGCACCCTGAACGCGGGCTGCTGATGCCCTCCCAGTTTATGAAAACATTTGTGGAAACCGGCTTTATGGTCACTGCCGGAAAATGGGTACTGAGAGAAGCCTGCAAACAGAATAAGGCCTGGCAAGCAGCCGGTCATCCACCTGTCGTTATGGCCGTAAACATTTCAAGCCTGGAGCTTCGGCATGAGAATTTCATAACAAATGTGAAAAGCGTGTTGGAGGAAACGGGCTTGGCTCCGCAATGGCTGGAACTGGAAATTCGGGAGCAGGTCATCGAAGATGACGAAAATCTGGCGTTTTCCCGCCTGAGTGAGATTAATGCGCTCGGGGTACGCATTGCACTGGACAATCTCGGCCACAGCCATATTCCAGTGAGCTTTCTTACCCGCTTTCCAATCCATGCGATCAAGATCGATCGTTCCATTGTGGCCGATGCCGCCACTGACGCGAATCATGCGGCAGTGGCCAAGGCGGTTATCGCTGTAGCCCGCGTGCTCAATATAAAGGGATTAGCGGAAGGCATAGAAACCCAGGAACAGCTTGACTTCTTCAAGACCGCGCAATGTGATGATGCACAGGGTTACATGTTTGGCGAACCGCTCCCGTCATCGGCATGCACTGAGCTTGTAGGTAGAATCAGAAATAATATGTAGCCGTCGTGATTTAGCCTATATTGCACTTCTATTAATCATTTGGCGTGATTGGTTGTCAAGCAGCGTCTGGAATCCAGCTTCATCCCTCAATGTAAAATCGTCGGTAGATCGTCGCCTTCCTTCCTGGGCAGCAGGTGTGCAAACCGGCCTCCAGCTTCGGTGAAATAGCGAAACTCGACCATACCAATGGTCCGTTTCTTTTTGGAAATTCCCTTGGACTTTATCTGCGGTTGTGCGACCCACATTCCGCGCCTCGTTTCCAGCGCAAGCACGCATGTATCTATCGCGTAGGGCGAAGTGCCTATGCTTCCGTACTTGTCGAGAATCGCGTCCATCTTCGATATTTTGTCAGGCCGAAGTGACCAGGCTTCCATGGTTGTGAATACGAAATCGGCCTCCAATGCCAACGCCGCTGACTGGATCGTCCGTGCAGACTGGTCTTTGTCCTCCCCACTTCCCGGCTGAATCATCACAGGGATGACTTCTCTGGTGGTCAGGTTGCCGACGAGCGCCATCGCCTGAAGCTTTTCTCCGGCCTCCAGAGAGCCTCGTGTTTTGTCGATCAGCGGGCCGATGATGTCCATATACGCTTGCGGTGGAGTGCTGATGGGTGCCTCTTTCATTTTTTCCTCAATATTTGCCACCGGTCGTGCACACCGGGAAGAGCACGGCCATATCTGAAATTGGCATCGTGGGTGATGTAGTAGTGGGTGCCGTTTTACAACCTGGGGGATTTTCTTTTGGCTCTGTATCCATAAATCTGTTGGCGCGAATTCAAAACTTACACTTTTGAGATCGTCATTATGCTCGAATTGGGTTGACCAGAACCTTGGGCATGATCGCAAAGCAGCGATG